>Ga0115569_10001127_pt1 | contig 20715 bp, 17 predicted proteins | sample COGITO_mtgs_1205_2_FD_87295 | JGI IMG/M metagenome (GOLD analysis project Ga0115569, IMG submission 87295) | Pelagic marine microbial communities from North Sea - COGITO_mtgs_120503 | ecosystem: Environmental > Aquatic > Marine > Epipelagic | place: Germany:Helgoland, sampling site Kabeltonne... | reverse complement strand
CGGAGCGGTTCCCGGCGAAGATGTTTCGAGAGGCCGATCGAATTCGAGATTCGCGTACGTGAAGATCTTGGCCGGCTGTGGCTTTTGTTCATCAGACATAACAGCTCCCTGATTTGCGTTAGTTGCGTGTGTCTTCTAACCAATCGGGCAATTCGATCGGTGGGTTAGGCAGGCGCGTCGCACCCTTTTCAGTCAGAAGCTTGTCGAACCCTTCGTTGTCTGCTGGGAAGGATCGCGGGTCGCCCATCATGACTTCGAAGAGCTCGACGCCCTCCGGACCAGCAACGAAGGGGCCGAAAGAGGCGCCCTGTTCGAGGGTGATATGCATGCCGGGGGTGCATTCCACATCGCCGCAATGCATCGAGCCAGAGATGACATAGAGCACGTGTTCGCTGTTGTGCCCATGCTTGTGAATCATCATGCCGGGGTCCCATCGCGCGACGAGCGAGAGGCATTTGTCGCTGAACTCGAGCCATTTTTCACGCACCACGGCTCGGCCGGTAGGGAGTTCTATGGCGCGGACCTCATGCCATTTTTCTTCTTCCATATGTCGGAACTTGACCTGAGGTTTCTTGGATTCATCAGCCATGTCTTTGTTCTCCTTAAGGAGCCAGGGGAGGGGGCTAGAGGACTTTTTCGCCCGCGATAGTCACGCGGTTCATAATGCGGCGCGAATGGTAGTCGGATACAGCAAAATGCTGGGCGCTTCGATTGTCCCAGAAGGCGACCGAGTTCGTGTCCCACTTAAAGCGGCACTGAAACTCTGGAGACCGAATATGGTCCATCAAGAAAGGCAATAACATCTCATTCTCGCGCTCAGAGAGCCCTTCGATATGGGTTGTTGAGTTGCGATTCACGTAGAGCGACTTTTTGCCGGTTACAGGATGGGTTCGCACGATCGGATGTGCGACCGGCGGCCATTGCGCCTGAACATCTTCCAGGTTCACCGTCGTATGTCCCGCGGCGATTCCTTTCAGAAGAGGTTTGGTGATGTCGTGGATTGCTTTTAGGCCATCAACCAATCGCTGAATCGAGGGTGAAAGCGCGTCGTAGGCGGCAACCGTACTCGCGAAACAGGTGTCCCCTCCGACCTCCGGAATCAGCACTGCACGAAGCACGGAGCCCATAGGCGGCTCAGACATGAATGAGTTATCCGAATGCCACGCGTCCGCGCCTTCGCCCTTTGGATTTTCCTGGTCAAGGACGATGTACTCGGGATTCGTTCCGTATTTGGGAGCGAAGGGCGGGAAACTAATCGGGCCGAACTGCTTCGCGAAGGCAACTTGTTGCTCGGGAGTAATGTCCTGTTCTCGGAAGAAAAGGACATGATGTGCGACAAGCGCGTCCAGCACCTCCTGCCGGTCCTCGCTTGAGAGCGGCGACGCGATATCGAGTCCGTCGATCTCCGCCCCGATCGTCGACGTCAGCGGCCGAAGCGAGAAGCTGCTCACGACGGGACCTCGAGGTTGTAGAGCTTCGCCGCATTCCCTGCGAAGAGCTCCGGGTGGATGGTTTTGGGGATGTCCTCACGCTCTACAAGGATCTTGACAGAATTAGGGAAGGCGCAGTCCCAATGACAGTAGTCGGAGGAATAACAAACGATGTCTGAACCGACGGCATCGAAGAGATAGGGGACCATCTTTTCGTCGGGCTCCGTCGTTAGGAAGCCGCGGCCTTCGAAGTACGTTGACGGCGCGCGGTCGATCAGCGGCGCTTGGTCGGCCATCATTTCCCAGTGCTCATCGAGTCGCTCTAGCCAAAAAGGAAGCCAGCCCACGCCCGCTTCCATGAAGCCGACCCGCAGTCCGGGGTATCGCGCCCAGATTCCGCCGACCGTGAAGTGCATCACGGCTTGCATTGCGCCGAGCGGATGGGTCATCGCGTGGACGCCGAGGCGAGTATCGAAGCGATCGATCATGAGCGGCGTTTGTCCAGGCGCTTGGCCACCGCCGTGTGTGCAGACGGCGACGTTCAGGCGCTCGGCGGCTTCCCAGACGGGGTCGAAACTCGGATCATCGAGGTTCTTGTCGCGGATATGGGTCGCCGTGACGAGCCCAACGAACCCGTGCTCGGTCACGCAGCGTTCGAGTTCTTCGGCTGCCGCCTTCGGCTCGATCATCGGTAGCTTGGCTACGAGCTTCAATCGGTCGGGATCATGGCTTGCGTATTCGGCACGCGCATCGTTCAGCGTGCGGCAGAGCGCGACCGAAAAGTCGACATCTCCGAGTGCCCATTCTTCGCCGGATCCTGGTGGAAAGAGCACGGCGACATCGATGCCTTCGTCGTCCATGTCTTTCATGCGAGGTTCCGGGTCGTACATTCCGGGGCGCATGTCTGAGGTGATTTCGAGATCGTCGTCGGTCGTCTGGGCCGGCGCCGCATCGTCATCCTGCTCAGTGGAACGCACGCCTGATCCGGGCAAGTTCGTGTACTTGGCCCGCATCGAATCAACGTATTCCCGCATCCGTGAAGCAAAGGCATCCGGAATTCGCTTACGCCATCCGAGCGGCTCGCCTCCGTGTCCATCCGCATCGATGACAAAGTGTCCGAAACGTCCCATTTTTTTTCCTTTTACTAGTGGTGATACGAGCGCGTGAAGATCTCAGTAGATTTATTATGCAGTCAGAGCCGTAGCGCGCTGGCGACTTAGCGTCGCGCGGCAGTACTACGTTGTGTGGCTCGTTCCTCGAAGACTTGGAGGATCTCGCCGAGTGAGACGTCGGCGTTCTTTAGTTGATGTGAAGACAAGGGGCCCATTAGGCTGGATGTCGCGCTCACGAAGGCGTGGAAGACGCGGTCCTGAAGTGAGAGTCCTCGATCCGTTAGGCGAACATGGCTGCCGCGCCCGTCGTCGGGATCCGGGCTTCGTTCGATCAGCCCGGAAGCTTCGAGCCGCTTCAAGATTTTCGTCATCCCGCCGGAGGAGCGTCTTAGTCGGCTATAGAGCTGGCTCGGTTTGAGCGAGTAGGGGGCGCCCGCGCGCCGGAGCGCGGCGAGCACGCCGTAATCCGAGGGCATCAACTCGAAGGGTTCGAGGACGTCGTGCTGAAAGGCATCGAGCAAGACGCCGAGGCGCGCGATTCGAACGAGGGCGGGAAGGCTCGAGAGGTCGAGTTCCGGGTACTCATTGGTCCAGCCACGCGTCAGGTCTTCAAACCACTCCATGGGCCCAGATTAGCTTGCTAGATAGCTTTCCCGCAAGCTAAAAATAACACGCATGGAGATGCTGAACCTGACGGTTGGAGAGCCAAGGGGAAGGGGGATTTGGGAGCGCCTAGGCCTGAGGAGGCTGGAGCTAGCCGTTCAGGGGGTGAGGCGAATGAACGCGCCAACGATTTGGCGGCCGAATCCCATAGGGTCGCTGGTGGTGAGGCGATTACTTGTCAGCCACGCGACTTCGATCTCAATACGCTCGGTGATCGGACGCGTGAATGAGATTCGACTCTCGAGCGTCTCGTCGGAGATAATGCCCGGCCCGACATCGTTGACGAGGGGCGAAGCGAGGCGATCCGAGAGCGTGCCGTGTTGGCGGTAGCTGGCGTCGAAGCTGGCCCTGATTCGAAGGGGAAGCTCCACATACGCGAGGCCTGAGGCTCGCCAGTCTTCGTTCGGAACCAAGGGCTGGTTAAAGCTAGTCAGCATCATGCCACCCTGCGCGGCGGCGGTCGAAGTCATCCCAAAGATCCCCGCGAAGGAGCAGATTAAGCAGGCCATCAACGTGGCCGTGATCCGGCGGTGCCAGGCCGCAAGGATTATTGTGGAATAGGTGTGCTTGGGCATCATGAAGTTCTTCGGCGAAATAAGGAAATCGCCCGCGTGACCTAGGTCACGTCCCCGATGTCCGGGAGCGATCCGCTTTCCTTATTCCCCCTTATTGCTTGGACCCTGCGTATTCACTGCTGGCTTCTGCATGCCCTAGACTCCCGCGTCATGAGAGCCATTTTGATCGACGAGCCCGGAGACGAGAACTGCATGAAGATCGGGGAGGCGCCCCCCGCGTCGATCCGCGCAGGCGCAATTCGAATTGAGAACCATGCATCAGGCGTAAACCGCGCGGACCTTTTGCAAAGACAGGGCTTTTATCCTCCTCCGCCGGGCGCGCCGCCTACGCTAGGTCTCGAGTGCTCAGGCGTTGTGACGGAGATTGGAGACGGCGTAGAGAGTTTCGCTATGGGCGACCGCGTGATGGCGCTGCTCCCTGGAGGTGGCTACGCCGAAGAAGTTGTAGTCGACGCCGGGTCGGCGATTGCTTTGCCGGATGCTTTGTCTTTTGAAGAAGGGGCAGGCCTAACAGAGACGTTGCTGACCGTCTTCTTGAACGTCTTCCAGCTGGGCGATCTGCCCCAGGGCGGAACCGTTCTCGTGCATGGCGGCGGAAGCGGAATTGGCACGACGACGATTGACCTCGTTAAGCGTGCCGGCGGAAAAGTCATTGCCACCGCTGGCAGTGCGGAGAAATGCGCTCGATGTCTCGAAATCGGAGCGGATGCGGTAGCGAACTATCGCGACGAGGACTGGGTCGAGGTCGTGAAGAAAACAACGGACGGTCGTGGCGTCGATGTCGTACTCGATTCGATCGGAGCCTCCTATCTAGAGGGCAACCTGAACTCGTTGGCGACTGACGGAGCGCTCGTGTTGATCGGTTTGATGGGCGGCGCGAAGGCGGAGATTTCACTCGGCGCACTTCTTACGCGGCGACTTCGCGTATTGGGGTCGACGCTGAGGACACGCTCTGACGCGCAAAAGGCTGGGATTGTATCCGCGTTCCTTGAACGCTTCGGCGATGACCTAGCGGTTGGGAAGATTCGTCCTGTGATTCATCAGGTATTTCCGCTCGCGGACGCGCCCGAGGCACATAGAATGCTCAAGGCGAGCACTCATTTCGGGAAGGTGATTCTGTCCGTTCGCTAGGCGGACTGAGGGGCGTCGCAGACAGCTCTCGCCTAACCGGTCGTCCCGCTGGCCTGCGCGCTTTGTGCACCTATCAGCTGGCTGTAGATGCCGCCCTTTTCGACGAGAAACGCATGGTCTCCTGTTTCAGCGATCCGGCCTTGATCGAGCACGACGATTCGATCGGCGCGTTCGATCGTTGAGAGACGATGTGCGACGAGGAATATCGTGCGTTGGCCGCGCAACCCCTCGATGGCCTCTTGTACGGCGCGCTCGGTCTGGGCGTCTAGGGCGCTTGTCGCTTCGTCAAAGACCAGGATAGAAGCGTTCGCGAGAATGGCCCGGGCGATGGTGATCCGCTGGCGTTGTCCACCCGAGAGGCGCAATCCGAATTCACCTGCGAGCGTGTCGTAGCCCTCTGGTAGGTCTGTAATGAAGTCGTCCGCGGAGGCAGCGACTGCGGCTGCGTGCACTTCTTCATCCGAAGACTCTGGGCGGCCGTACCGGATATTCTCTCGAATCGATTCGTCGAAGAGGAAGGGCTCTTGGGTTACGAGGGCGACATTGTCGAGGAACGAGGTTCTTTTGAGGTCGCGGAGGTCGATGCCGTCGACTTCGATCGAGCCTTCCGTCGGGTCGTGGAAGCGAAGGACGAGTTCGACGAGCGTCGATTTTCCAGCACCGGTCCGACCGACTACGGCGATCACTTCACCGGCCTGAACGTGGAGATCAATCCCGTCGAGTACGGGACGTCCGAGGACCTCGTCGCTTTGGCCGGGCTTGCCACGACGCGCGGCATGATAGTCGAAACTCACACCGCGAAAACGAATGTCCCGGGTGAGCCCCGTCATATCCCCGGCGTTAGGTCGATCCGCTATCTCCTCGCCCAAGTCGAGAATCTCGAAGAGGCGCCTGGCGCTTCCCACTGACTCAAGCATCCGGGGAACTGATAATGTGAGGCTCTTAACCGGCTTGTAGATGATCGTGAGGGTGTATCCGAAGGTTGTGAGCTTACCGAGGGTGAGGCCGAAGAGGTCTGATACAACTGCATAGCCGCCGAAGCCCATGACTGCGACGCCGACGATGGGATACATCGCCTCGCTTGCCGCCTTCGCTATGGCGGCATTTTTCATCACCTTCATGTGGCGCCGGAAATATTTCCCAGCTTCGCCGTTAAACGCGGATTGCTCGACGGCTTGGCCTCGGAAGACCTTAATGACTTTGATACCGGAAAGGATCGCGATTAAGCGATCCGAGAGGTCTGCTTGGGTCTCCTGGCGTCGAGTCGCGTTCTTCAGAAGCCGCGTCATGAAATGATTCAAGATCGCTGAAAAAGGCGGTACCGCAAGCATCGCCAAGATCGTTAGTTCCCAGCTCAGCCATACCATCATGGCCACGCCACCGACTAGCATCTGGGCGTTGATCAGGACATCTTTGTAGACGAGGGTGACGGCCTGGCATGCGATCTGCGCATCTGCCATCGCTCGGGACATGAAGTCGCCGCTAGAGCCGTCCCTAAAGACTTTGAGCGGGACATGGAGGAATTTTTTCGCGACGGCGATGTCGACGCGCTGTCGTACGCGTGCGGCGCTCCACTCCGCAAAATAGCCTCGACCGAGGACGGCAAAGGGAGACAGGATAAAAGTGGCCGCGAGGATCAGGCCGATATCCGAGAGCAGCGGACTGGCCGCCTCCCAATCAAGCCCTTGGGCCGTAAGGGGAAGGGCAACATCATCGAGAAGCGGTTGGATCAGCCAGCCGCGTACGTAGCGCGTCGCGGCAAGCACGAAGCCGAGCAGGATCACCGCAACGAGTGACTCCCAATAACGGAGGGATAGCCCGAGCAAACGGGCGATATCGCGCAAGGCACCGGGCGGAGCCCCGGCCTTGTCCGTAGGCAGTGGGGCTGCCGGATCAGGGGCGGGCACGGGCGTTAGATGTGAGTCGTCTTGGTTCACGAAGGTCAGGACTTCCAGGCAGGGCGCCGGAAGAGTCGCAGGTCGTCGACCTCGGGGCCAACCGGATAATAGGTCTATCCCTCACTTCGAAAAACACGGGTCGATTCACACGTTTCTGGCGGAATCTCCGCTACGTTCCGCCGCCGCAGAGGCCCGGACGCCGTCCTGGGCCCATCCGAGGCGGCCAAATGAGTCGCCTCGACCTCGAATCCAACCTTGAACGCTGCCGACCCCGGATTGACTCGTGGGGGGAAGTGTCACCCGATCGCCGAGAGGCGCGGCCGAAGGGCCGAAATAGGAGAACGAATCATGGCCGTAGAGCGCACCTTCGCCATCATTAAGCCCGACGCCGTCGCCAAGAAGGTGGCCGGTCAAATCATTGCCCGTATTGAAGAGAACGGCCTCACGGTCGTTGCCATGAAGAAGATGCAGCTGTCCGAGCAAGGCGCGCAGGGCTTTTACGCAGTGCACAAGGAACGTCCCTTCTTCGGCGAACTCGTGACGTTCATGACGTCCGGCCCCGTCGTCGCGATGATTCTTGAGGGTGAGGGCGCGATTAAGCAGTGGCGCGACCTGATGGGACCGACGAATTCGAACGAGGCACCCGCCGGCACGATGCGTGGCGATTTTGGCACCGACATCGAGCAGAATGCGACCCACGGATCCGACGCGCCCGAAACGGCGAAGCTCGAGACATCCTACTTCTTCAATGCCAACGAGATCTCCGGCATTACGGAAGCGCTCTAGCACGGAGTTTCCGGGCGGCCGGCCGTTCATTCGGCGGGTCGTCCGGCTTTCTGCTGCCCCTCGCCACCCGTGAAGCGGGGGTAAGCGAGTCTCTGCCTGGCCTTGTTTCGAAGGATGGCCGAAGAGAAGCCTGTCGAACGCGTCCTCGTGCTGGTCCCCTTGGATAAAGCGGAGTCGAACGCGGTCGAGCGAGTCGGGTATTAAGCCGCGAAGCCTCGCGCCATAAGCGTCAAGAGGCCAAAGTAGGTCAGGGTTAGCCAGAGTTGCTGGTTGAGCAGGGCGCGAGTCACGATGGGATCCTTCCGGGAATCAGTTGGGGTCAAAGTCATACGGGGCTTCAAGTGGAGACCACTCGGGTATCGACTGGCGACCTCGTTTCGACACTTCTCTTGTCGAGCGATGGGCGCAGGACTTGAGACCCGCTCGTATCTTCTATGGTTCCAAAAGCGATGTCTGTGGTGTTCGTCACCAAATAGTGTCGGTTGAGCGGGTTATGTCTGCATTAAGCGGGGCGCGAGCGTCGTAAATGACCTCGCTTCGTCGATCTTGTGGCGGTCAGAGCTTGATCAGCGCCCTTCAAAAGACGGGTCGCGCTTCTCTCTGACAGCGGCGATCCCTTCCTGTGCGTCCTTTGACTCGAAATGCTTGGCCTGCTCACTCGCCTCAAACTGCAGTTGGTCCTCTATCGAGCTGGACTCGCTACGACGGAGAGCCTGTTTGACGGCGCGCACCGCGAGCGGCGCGTTCTCAGCGATTTCCGCGGCGGTGGCCTGGGCTTCAGCCAGGACTGATTCCCGAGGCATTGCCCGGTTCGCGAGGCCGACGCGCAGGGCCTCTTCGCCGTCGATGATTCGACTCGTATAGAGCAATTCGGCAGCGAGAGCGGGGCCAACGAGTCGCGGGAGATTCCAGGTGGCGGCCATTCCGGGGTGAACGCCGAGCCGGGTGAAGTTGAGGCCGAGTTTGGCTTCATTGGCGGTGTACCGGAAGTCGCAGCCGAGAGCGACGCAGAAGCCGGCGCCGATGGCATGGCCGTTGAGTGCCGCGATCGTGGGGCAGGCCAGGTCTCGAACCGACAGAAAGAGCCGATAGAAGCTGCTCATCGTGTCGCGGATCCCGCGCCAGGCTCGGCCCGGCGCGGCGGCACCCAGATCCGCCTGCTCTTGAAGCATGACGAGGTCACCGCCCGCTGAGAATGCGCGTCCCTCACCCGTTATCACGACCGCACGGAGCGACTCGTCCGTAGCGAGCTCGGCGACCGTATCGCGGAAGGCTTCGCCCATATCGCGTGTCATGGCATTCAGGCGACCCGGATCGTTGAAGTGCACAGTAACGACGTCACCGTGGCGGGCTTGGCGGACCAATTCGTGGGACGTGGACATAACATTTTCCTGGTAGTGGTTTCTAGAACGTGAAAGTCCAGACGCCCTTAATAAGAGTTTCGGTACGCGTGAATTCGAGATCATTGTCGTTCGTCACGACGCCTTGATTCAAGACAATAAAGAATTCGCGGCCATCGCGCAGGATGTAGCGGAAGCGACTGTTTAGGCCAGCGGAGTCGCTGCGGTTGTCGTACTGAACGAAATTTGACCAGGTGATGTTGGGCGTAAATATGAGATCAAATTTGAGGCGAACGAGTTGCAGGTCGCGATCGTTTCGATCGGGGCTTCCCATGAGGAGTGATCCTGCCTTGGGCAAATTGATATCTCGGAACTCGTACTCGATTTCGACGAAGAGATAATGAGAGGGGCGATATTCCAGATCGACGTCGACGTGCGTGCGTGTGCCGTCGAAATAGCTGCCATACCAGACCTCGGTTTCGAGTCGGAAAGGTCGATTCCGGCTCGTAAACAGCCTCGCGCCGATTTCGTGGAAGGTGTACTTGTTGCGCGGGATATCGAAGTTGGGGATGGCGGAACGAACATCTTCGTGTCGGAATCGATATCGGAAATCGAATCCATCATCGATCGGGGTCGTGAACTTGATCGGCACGAAGCGCATGTTGATCGTCTCGATTTCGTTGCCGGAGTCGACGTAGATCTGGCCGAAGATCTCATGATCGATCGTGCGGAAGGGGCCGCTCGTCGGCCGATGTCGGTAACGGCCCGACGCGAACGTGTGCCTAATATCGTTTCGATTAACGAAGCCCAGTCGCGGCGCATAGTCCTCTTGGAGTTCTTCGTAGCCGACGAGCCAATTAATCCGGTCGTTCGGGTATTCGAGCTTAATGCCGTATCCGTTATTGCGACCGCCATCGAGCCCCGACTCGATGCTCTTGGCCCACCAGAGGCTGGCGCGAGCTGCTTTGCCGGTTCCTAGGAAATTCGTGTTCCGGTAGAGGAAATCGGCTCCGACCGTCGTTGATGCGCGACCGCCTCCGGCTCCAGTAACAGGGTCGAGAGCGGGTCCTTGGCTCGGGTTTCGGGCGCGACTTCCGTCGGGATTGCCGTGGGTGACGATCATGCCAAGGGTTGATTCGCCGAGCACGTTCATGGCCGCGCGGCCGACGAAGAGATTTCGGTCCTCGATCCCGTTCTTTTGCTCCACGAACGTGTCGAGGACGCCGAATTTTACAGGTCCGAGTCGTCCCGTGATCTTGCCGCCGCCCTGAATCCGGACGGGGCCGCCAGGATTGAAGCCGATGCGTCGGGAGAAGAAGGGGCGACCGTTCTGACTGATGTCGCCAAAATCGAAGATCAGTCCGTCTTCGAGAAAGAAGTCGCGCTTCTCCGGAAAGAAGAGAGCGAAGCGGTCATCGTTGATCTGAATATCGTCCGACTCGACCTGGCCGAAGTCGGTGTTGGCCGTAACCGCCGCGGTCACCGAAGGCAGAACCTTGTAGAAGCCATCGAAGGTGGGATCCGCTTCGAAGCGCTCGGTCTTCTGTCCATCGACCCGTCGAACCGTAAGGCCGGGCGTGAGTTCGAAGCCCAGGCCCTGGTTCAGATTTTTTACGCCTTCCAGAGTTCCAGCGACGCCCATCGCTGCGACATTGTTATGCGCATCATGATTGGACCATCTGAGATCCTCATCGTTTCGCCGAATACCGCGTTCGAAGTTGATGCCCCATTTTTCGCTTTCGGGATCGAAGCCGATAGATGAGAAGGGAATCGCGACTTCCGCGGTCCATCCTTCCGAGTCGATGGACGTTTCGACATACCAGATCGTGTCCCAGCTGACTTCGAAGTTTTCGGCTTCCAGCAACACATCGTGTCGCATAGCGTTCGGGTTCGTACCGAAGAAATAGCCGTTCCGCCGACTATAGAAGGTGTCTAGCGTGATGCCGACGCGATCGTCGTAGTAGGGGAACGTGTCCCTTTGCATACGATTGTGAACAATCTCCTCTGGATTAGTGTCGTAGCAGCGGAAGCCGATGAAGAGCGTGTCGCCGTCGGTGAGCACGCGGATCTCGGTTCGCTGGCTCGGGGGCGCTCCCGAATTGGGGAGCACTTGCCGGAGATCTGTAATGAGGCCACCGGCGAGCCAAGCTTCCTCGTCCATCACACCGTCGAGTTCGGGGGGCGTGTCCGTCCAGCCGAGGGTGACCCTGGGGGCCTGATCGGCCGCGTTTTCTGGCGTGGCGTTAGCGGTGTCGGTAGGTCCATCGGCTGCAAGCGTGGGGCCTGCAAAGCTTAAAATCAGACTGGCGAAGGCGACGAACAAGAAGAGCGCATTTAGCGAGCGGGAATCTGCGGCCACGAGGCGCCGGTTTGCGCGCGGATCGCGAATGAAGGAATGCATCTGCTGGAATCTCGGCTGAGGGATGGCGGCGGGGAATTATGAAGGCGCCGGAGAAGATGGTGCCGGCTGCGAATATGAACCCGCCGGTGAGGAGTGGCGTCATGGGGCGAGCAATGGCTCGCTCAGCCAGCGCCGCATCATAGAGGCTTCGTCTCGGCTCTGCGAGGTAGTTGGGTCAAGGGATCTGGAAGCCATCTAAGTCTAGTTCCATGTTTTTCGTGTCGATCGAGAATGGCGCGCCCGAGCGAGCTGCGCGAGTGTCGAACTAGCCCCGGATGACCGGACGGCCAGGAGATTGGAGAGCAGATGAGCGACGAACATCTTGAGCGTTGGGAGCCGATCTTTCCCTGGATAGAGGGCGAGCTCGGCGGCAAGATCATTCGACGCGCACGCCAGGGGCGAGAGTCTGGCGGGCGCTATGCGTGGTTCGTGGACCTCGAGGTCGATGGCCAAGAGGTAAAGACCTATGTACGTGGAACGCGGGACGACTCATTTTCCTACGTAAAGATTTATTCCACGGCGCGCGAGGCAAAGATTCTGGACGTGCTTCATAAGCAGGGTGTCCCCGTCCCTTGTGTCCTCGCGTTTCACGAGGACCCGCAAGCCGCAGTCCTCGGTCATATAGTCGGCGAAGACAACTTCAACCTCGTGACGGATCAATCCGAGCGAGACTCGATCATGGAGCACTTTTTAGAGGTCTTGGCGCAGCTGCATAGCGTTGATATCTCACATTTCGAAAACGCTGACGTCACGATTCCTAAGTCACCAGAGGAAGTCGCGCTTAACGATCTGGACGTCTGGCAATCGACCTACGAAGCGGGCGTGCGCGAGCCGGTTCCGCTCCTCACCTTCGCGTGTCAGTGGTTGCGGCGAAACGTGCCTCGGAAAAATGTCGAGCCAGTGTTATGCCAGGGCGATACGGGTCCGGGAAACCTACTCTTCGACAAGGGCAGGGTGACTGCGCTCGTCGACTTTGAACTCGCGCATATCTCAGATCCGATGACAGACATCGCATGTATCCGCTCCCGTGACCTTTACACTCCGGTCGACCGCTTCGCCGAGCGGCTTCGGCGCTATTCGGAAATCTCCGGTCGCGAGATCGATTTTGATACGCTCACGTTCTATAACGTGAAGACGCAGGCCCTTGTCCCGATGGCGCTCGCGCCGGTGATGGAGAACTTGCACGCTGGGACTGAGCACGCGGAGTGGATCGCGCAGCATGTCTTCTATCTAAGGACAACGGCGCAGTCCCTCGCGGAGGCGACAGGCGTCGAACTAGAAGATGTTGATCTTCCAGCGCCCCGCGAGACCCGGTTCTCGCACTATTACGACATGCTGATCGAGAACCTCGAAGAGGAACAGTCGCCGGCGATCGAGAATTCGTTCCTCAAGAACCGCATGTGGTTCTCTTCGCGTCTTGCGCGGCATCTACAGCATGGGGATCGCTTGGGACTCGCCTTTGACGATCAGGAACTTGATGATATGGGCGAGTTGTTAGGGAAGAGGCCTGCGAGTGTTAAAGAGGGGCATCGAGCTATGCATCAATTGGTGCTCGATTCGGGGCCAGAGCGAGATGAGGCGTTTGTTAGGTATTTCTATCGCCATGCGAAGCGGGAAGAGATGCTGATGGAAGGGGCGCTCGGAATGTGTGAGGGTGCGGAATTGTCTCCGCTTCGTTGATGAGATGCTCGGTGAGCACAAAGGAGAACGTCTTTTTTGACCTCGACGGCACCCTGACTGATCCCAAACCCGGGATTACGGGATGCATCCAGTACGCACTCGAACGGCTCGATGCGCCGGTGCCGACTAAGGACGAGCTCGAGTGGTGTATCGGTCCGCCTTTACTCTCGAATTTCGAGAAGCTCGTTGGCGCAGAACAGGCGCCGCGAGGAGTGAAGCTTTACCGAGAGCGTTTCGGAGATGTCGGGCTCTTCGAAAACGAGGTCTACGATGGCATTCCTGAGGTGTTAGCAGAGGCTCAGTCGCAGGGTCGCCGACTATTTGTTGCTTCGAGTAAGCCGCTTGTCTTTGTCGAACGGATCCTTGATCACTTCGATCTCACGAAGTATTTGGACGGAACCTTTGGGTCGGAGCTAGACGGAACACGCTCGGACAAGCGGGATTTGCTCGGTTACGCACTCGAAAAGACTGGCGTGAATGCAAGCGCCTCGATGATGGTCGGCGATCGCGGGGCAGATGCAGTGGGCGCCTCGCGTAACGGCATGGCGTTCCTGGGTGTGCTCTACGGATACGGCGATGAACCGGAGCTTCGTGAGGCAGGCACAGAACAGTTCGCGGAATCACCCCGGGATCTTGCGCTGTGGATTCACGGCTGAGGCTTTGCGGCGGAGTCAGCTCCCAGATGCAAAACGGCCCCCTCAGTTCTGAGGGGGCCGTTTCACTTTTGGCTGCCTAGCTGAGCGTTATTCGCTGCCGCCTCGCCGCATAAACGGCGGGACGTCTCGGTCATCACTTCCCGTGGTCCGCTTTCGTAGGAACGCGGGTGTGTCGAGTTCGTCCTCGAAGGGCGATGCGAAACCGAGTCCGTCTTGCGCCATATCCTCTGCCGCTTGTCCGCCAGAGGCGGCCACCTGCTGCTGCTGAGCGGGAGGCTGTTCTTCCATCTCTGCCGAAGCATGTGCCGGCATCGGCTCTGGGTCGCGAATCGGCGTCACGTTAGGCGCATCGACCATCGCGCGTTCGCGCTCGATCTCCGCCTGTGGATCCGGGACGCGCATGCGAGGCTCCGGCGGCCGCGGGGCCGGCGGAGTTCGTCGAGCGTCCGCGCTGTCGAGTCCCGTAGCAATCACGGTTACGCGCAGTTCGTCTTCGCCGAGCTGATCGTCGATGACCGCACCCACGATGATGTTGGCATCTTCGTGTGCTGCTTCGTGGACCAAAGAGGAAGCCTCGTTGACCTCGAAGAGTGTCATTTCCGAACCACCCGTGATGTTTATCAGCACGCCACGTGCACCCTCGATCGAGAGATCCTCGAGCAACGGGCTCGAGATGGCTGCGGCTGCCGCATCCATCGCGCGCGTATCACCGCGCCCGGTGCCTGTGCCCATGAGCGCGACACCCGCCTCGTTCATCACCGTACGAACGTCGGCGAAGTCGAGGTTGATCAGGCCATGGACCGTGATCAAGTCCGAGATGCCACGCACTGCGTTGAGCAACACCTGATCCGCAATGGAAAAGGCATCCTTCATCGCGGTGCCCTTACCGGCGAGGGCAAGGAGGCGCTGGTTCGGAATCGTGATCAGCGTATCGACAACACCGTGAAGCTCGTCGAGTCCGTGACCCGCGTGCTTCATGCGCACACGACCCTCGAACGGGAACGGCTTAGTCACAACGCCAACAGTCAGCGCTCCGACTTCCCGCGCGACTTCCGCCACGATAGGCGCCGCACCGGTTCCGGTGCCACCCCCCATACCGGCGGTCACGAAGACCATGTCCGAGCCTTCGAGAAGCTCGCGCAATCGGTCGCGGGCTTCGAGCGCCGAAGCGCGTCCGCGATCCGGGTTCGCACCACAACCAAGGCCACGCGTGATCTCCGCTCCTAGCTGGACCTTAGTCGGAGCCAGGTTATGCGAGAGCGCTTGCGCATCCGTGTTTGCAGCGATGAAATCGACGCCACCAAGACCCGACTGGATCATGGTATTCAGAGCGTTCCCACCGCCACCGCCAACACCAATGACCTTAATAATGGCCTCTTGGTGTGAGCTTCCCTCGAACTCGAGTAGTTCCTGACCGTCTTCCGGTCCGAGTTCAAGTAGGTCCACGCCATCTGAACCGCATGAGTTCGACGTGTTTTCAGATTTTGAACGATCGTTAGTTTTCTTAGCCATGCTTTCACCCCCCGACGATGCTTGGCAGCAGTTCGGAATGTAACACCTTTTGGTGGAATTTGTCCTGATTCATGAATGAATGATCCAGGCTTTTCTTGTTGATCTTCCGGGAATAGTTTTGCTCACGGTGGACATTGACCCGGAAAGAGGCTGCCCAGTGTCTCAGTCGAACTCTGCATAGAACCAGTCTCGCATGCGTTGTTTCACCCGGCCGAAGATCGATTCGTCTCGAATCCGGAAGCGACTACTACGATTCGAACGTTGCTGGTCGAGCCCGAAGAGCACCAAACCAACACCGGTCGAATACATAGGGCTTCGAACCACGTCCTGTAGTCCACCTATAGAAGAAGGAAGACCTTGGCGGACCGGGGCTTCGAAAATCTCTTCCGCGAGCTCCGCAATTCCCGAAAGGGCCGAAGCACCCCCTGTCAGCACGACGCCGGAGGGGATCTTGTCGATTAATTCGGCCCGATGCAGTTCCTGTCGCGCAAGCGATAGGATTTCCTCGGCCCGAGGTTCGATGATTTCGCAGAGTGTCTTCCGAGAGACGTCCCGAGGTTTTCGTCCACCGACCGAAGGCACGCTGATCACGTCGTCAGAGCCCAGATATCGCGCTGATGCGACTCCGAACTTCTTTTTGATGCGTTCCGCTTCATCAAACGGCGTTCGTAAACCGACGGCGATGTCGTTGGTGAAGTGATAGCCACCGATTCCGAGCACGGAAGTGTTCTTGATCGACCCGTCTGCGAAGACGGCGATATCCGTCGTGCCGCCGCCGATGTCGATCATGCACACCCCGAGGTCCCGTTCATCGTCTGCCAGCACCGCGGCCGCGCTGGCGAGGGGCTCGAGCACGATGTCCATCACATTCAGGCCGGCCTTATTGCAACATTTCACAATGTTTTGGGCGCTGGTCACCGCCGCGGTCACGATATGGATCTTGGCTTCAAGCCTGACCCCGCTCATGCCGAGGGGTTCCCGGATCCCGTCCTGGTCATCGACGATAAACTCTTGAGGGATCACGTGGATCACCTCGCGGTCCATCGGGATTGCGACGGCCTTTGCTGCATCGATCACGCGCTTGACGTCTCCGTCACGCACTTCCGAGTCCTTCACCGCCACAACACCGTGGGAGTTGAAGGCACGAATGTGGCCTCCTGCCACGCCTGCATAGACCGACGTGATCTCGCAGTCCGCCATCAACTCGGCCTCTTCGACCGCACGCTTGATGGAATCGACGGTCGCTTCAATGTCGACAACAACCCCCTTTCGAAGTCCTCGGCTCGGGTGCGTCCCTATGCCGACGATGTCGATTCCACTCTCCGTCTCCTCTGCGACAATTGCGCAGATTTTTGTGGTCCCTATATCGAGCCCCACGATCAGCTCATCCTTCTTGGACATGCTTACCCTCCACTCGAAGACTATTCACCCTCGAGATTGAGAGACCCCATCCGGGGCCCCCTAAGATGGACGACCTGACCCATCCGGGCCCCGTCGCCGCTGATGGCCCACCTCTACCCAGAGGCGGACTCGGTACGCAAAACCGCACGGTCTGCGAACCGTAAATCGATCAGCGCAGCGGCTTGGATCGCATCCTCGTCGTGATCGAGGAGTGAGGCCAAGCGCGCAACACGCTGTGAAAAGAGTCTTCGTCCTAGCAAGGCCCGCGGACCTTCGGCGCCGATTTCGAGCACATAGCCTGAGGTGGATCCACGCAGGATTCCCTCGGCGTCTGTCTCGAGCCCGGGCAAGTGCAGGCGGATCGCGTTCGAGTCGCGGGTCAGTGACGCGTGTTGGGCGACTGCTTCGAGAATCTCAAGGGCTTCGCTGGGAAGGAGTCCTTGATCCACGCTGTCTCCTTCGACAGTAGGGAGCGGGCCGCCGGGCTCTATGGCGCCGGCAAAGCGGCTGCCTTCGGGATCTATGAGATCGGTGCGGCCTCCTATCTGCCAGCGAGCGATCGCTTCGCGTTCCACCACGCGGACGACGAGGGTTCCGCTGGGGAGCCTCAATGCACGCGCGGCTTCGATCCATGGGTCGGCAACGAGCTGCTCTGCTACTTGCTGCGGGTCTATTTGGCTAAGGGGCAACCCCGTGAGTGCGCCAGCGCTGGCTGCAATTGCTGCGGGTGTTAAGGCCACGGCGCCTTGAACTGCGATGCGATCAATAAACTTGGTTTGTAGCCATACCTTTTCGACGAGCAGCGGCGCGATCTGCGAACCGATTGCGAAGGCAGCCACGAAGAGCACTGGCGAGAGCACGCGAAGAGTTCGACGACGACTCATGCTGATTTCATGTCGTGCGCGGTCTCGTGCTAGGCGTGTGCGTTCGCGGTCGCGCTTCTTCTCGAGATGGTCTCGTGCCCGGCGCGCACGGGCTGCGGTTTCGCGTTCGAGGGAGCGGCGCCGAATCGACTTACCCGAGAAGAGTCGCTTGATCATATTCATGACGCGTTCATCTCCAAGATTGATGGTTGTTCGCCGAGAAGCTGGACTTCCGTATCGAGCTGGATCCCGCTCCCGTGCGCGACGGCCTTCCGTGCGCGTTCTATGAGCCGGAGCACGTCCGCCGCGGTTGCTCCACCGCGATTCACTATGAAATTTGCATGAACCGTTGATATCTCGGCGCCGCCTTCTCGAGTGCCTTTAAGGCCCGCTGCTTCGATGAGGCGTCCCGCGAAATCGTCGGGCGGATTGCGGAACACCGATCCGCAGCTGGGAATGTCGGTCGGTTGCGTGGCTTGCCTGTGGGAGAGGAGGCGATCAATTTCGGACTGAACTTGGGGGCGTTGGCTCTCGGTCACTGCTAGGTGTGCGCCGACCATGACAGAACCCTTAGGCAGCCCCGGGAGCGTTCGGTATTGGAAGTCGAGAGACTAGCGTTCAATCGTGGGAAGGCGTTGTCCGTCAGCAGCGAGAAGGTCGATTCGTTCCACGACGTCCTTGATCTCGCGCACTCCGATTCCGGCATTCATGGCGAGCCATCCGCCGAGTGTTCCGGGAATGCCCGCGCCGAATTCGAGGCCGGATAATCCGTGCTCAACGCAGTAGCGAGTGATCGTGGCGTGTGAGGCGCCAGCTTCAATCGCAATCGTCGTTTGGCTAACGCGCTCGATGCCGCGCAGCTTCTTGAGGCGAATCACAACAGCGCGCAGTCCTGCATCTGATACGAGGACGTTGAAGCCAGCACCGAGAACATGCGTTGCTAGGCCATGTTCGTGGCAGAGTGCAAGCGTCTTTGCAAGTTCCGTACGGCTCAATGGAGTGGCTAGGGCATCCGCAGGACCCCCGATACGCAAGGACGTGTGGCGTGCGAGTGGCGCGTCGAACTCAACTCGTTCGCCGAGAAGGTCGTCCAATGATCGGCGTGCAGCTTGACCGATCATGCGGAGCCTCCGTCGTTTAGCATTTGTCGACGAGCTAAAATTTGTGGGCCTAGGGCGACCACATCGCCGGCACCGAGTGTGAGCACAAGTTCCCCGTCGTTAAACTGCTGGGACCAAGCCCTTTCGATCGATTCCAGGCTGCCACCGAATTGGACGTCTGGATGACCATGGCTGCGGATCGCATCTGCGAGTCGTTCCCCGTCGATGCCTTCAATTGGAGTTTCGCTTGCGGGATAGATGTCGCAGATCAGCACGCGGTCTGCGTCCGCGAAGGCCTCAGTGAATTCGTTCCAGCAATCGCGGGTTCGTGTGTAGCGATGGGGCTGGAAAATTGCAGTGATTGGGCCGTCGTGAACGCTGCGGGCGCCGGAAAGTACGGCACGGACTTCGGCGGGATGATGAGCGTAGTCGTCTATGAATTCGACTCCCCGTGAAGTGCCCTTACGCTCATAGCGCCGCGCAACGCCCGGAAAGGTACCGATTGCTTTGCAGAGTATTTCAGCACCTACGCCTTGTTCGAGACCGACGGCGAGAGCTGCGAGCGCATTAAGGACGTTATGCCTGCCTGGCATGGGGACGTCGAAGGTGAACCGCTGGTCGTCGCGAAGGACGGCATGGCACCGCTGTCCCCCTGCGATCACTTCAATCGATGCCGCACGAAGATCTGCATCTTCCGCGAACCCAAAGGTGATCTTCCGTGATGTGATGCGCGGTGCGATTTCGGCAACGCCCGGATGATCGATTCCTAAAATGACTGCGCCGTGAACGGGGACTGAGTTTGCGAACTGCACGAAGGCATCTAGCAGTACTTCCCTAGTACCGTAGTGATCGAGATGCTCCGGGTCGGCGTTCGTGATCACTGCGAAGAGTGGGCGTGTGAGTAGGAACGAGCCATCGCTTTCGTCCACTTCGGCAACGATCAGGTCACCCTGGCCGAGCTTGACGGGGCTCGCGCCACCACTGCGCCGCGGCACGCGTCCGCCAATCAGAGCAGTCGGGTCGAGTCCAGCAGCTTCGAGCAAATACGCAGTCATCGCAGATGTCGTTGTCTTGCCGTGGGAACCACCGATCGCGATCGCGTCGTGTGTACGAAGAACTTCTGCGAGTAATGCACCGCGGCCGATGATCGGAATATTCTGTTCTCGCGCCGCGGCGAGTTCGGGATTGTCTTGCGAAATCGCGGAGGAGTGAACGACGGTCGCGGCTTCTCTTACCGCTTCTGCGGCATGCCCGAGTTGGACGCGGACGCCTAACTCGCGCAGTCGCTCGAAAGTCGCGCCCGCAACGACATCCGAACCCGAAACCGTATGGCCCTGGGCGTGGAAGAGTTCGGCGAGGGCGGCCATGCCAATTCCACCAATTCCAACGAAATGCAGTGGGCTCAACTTTCGGGGCAAGATGCTTCCCCCTCGGTGACTGCATGGTCCTTAGCGTCGCGTTGAACCCGCGGCGGTCGGCCATCGAGCCTCGCCGTGCAATGTTCGATGATATCGATCGCGGCGTGAGGTCTCGCGAGTCGGTCGGCTGCTTCGCGCATGAGTACGAGACGTCCAGGCGTCGTGACGAACTCCGCAACGGCTTGAGCGAGAGCATTTATGTCGAGGGGCTTTGCATCAAGGCTTCGCGCGGCGCCGGCTTGTTCTAGTGCGTTCGCATTCGCTGACTGATGATCGTCCGCTGCGAATGGATACGGAATCAGTAGTGCAGGCATCCTCGCAAGTGCGAGTTCTGCAACGGTCAGCGCACCGGCACGACAAATCACGAGGTCTGCCCATTCGTAGCGTTTTGCCATTTCGTGCTCGAAGGAGACAACTTCCGCAGGGAGGCCCAACTCGGCATAGCGTGCTTCAACATCGGCACGGTCCGCCTCGCCGGTCTGATGAAAAACCTCGACGGATTTTTTCCGCAGACGGGAAAGCGCATTCGGAACGTTTTCGTTGAGTTGACGAGCGCCTTGGCTACCGCCGAACACGAATACGCGGAGAGGCGTTCCGGGGACACCCTTTTCGGGGCGGTCCGCAAAGGCGCGGTATAGGGCCCGGCGAAGGGGTACGCCGACGCAAAGACTTTCCGGTCCGCTAGGCAAGTTGCCCCTGGTGGACTCGAAGCCGACGAAGACCGTACGGGCGAATCGTGCCGTGAGTTT
>Ga0115569_10001125_pt1 | contig 20737 bp, 18 predicted proteins | sample COGITO_mtgs_1205_2_FD_87295 | JGI IMG/M metagenome (GOLD analysis project Ga0115569, IMG submission 87295) | Pelagic marine microbial communities from North Sea - COGITO_mtgs_120503 | ecosystem: Environmental > Aquatic > Marine > Epipelagic | place: Germany:Helgoland, sampling site Kabeltonne... | reverse complement strand
TGTGCAAAACTAATTATTTAGTGCAATATTGTCTATCAATCTGACTTTGCCTATAAATGCAGCAATAAAAGCTCTTTGTAGCGTTGAAGGCTCTTCTAAACAGGTCTTAAGAGTTTTTTCCGATGCAATATCAAAATAGTCGAGAGTAAACAATGCGTGATTTTCGAATTGTTTTATAACCAAATCTATCTTTTCTTGAATAGTACCGTTTAGTTCTTTAGCTTCTAAAAGAGTGCTCTGGATGAACGGGGCAGCTACCCATTCTTGGTCCGTTAGCCTTTTGTTTCGAGAACTCATTGCGAGGCCATCCGGTTCTCTAATAATCGGACAGCCTATTATCTCAACACTCATATTAAGAACTTGAGTCATTTTCCGAATCACCGCCAATTGTTGAAAATCCTTTTCTCCAAAAAAAGCGATGTCAGGATTAATAATTTCAAACAGATTATTAACCACAGTTACAACTCCGTCAAAATGACCAGGCCGATGCTCTCCTTCCATTCTTTTGTCGAGGCCACCTAAATTTATCTTAAGAAGTTTGGAGACGCCATTAGGATAAACATCATTCGTGTTAGGTAAAAAGCAAACGTCACAGTTTTCTGCCGCAAGCAATTTAATGTCCTTTTCTGTGTTTCGGGGGTAATTCTCCAGGTCACTTTTTACATTAAATTGAGTTGGGTTAACGTATATCGAACAGACGGTTAAGCTAGTTCTTTTTTTTGATTCTTGAATTAGAGAAAGGTGACCTTGATGCAAGGCCCCCATGGTCGGAACAAAACCAATATTTTTATCTTTAATCCGTTCTTGTTCAAGAAATTTAGTTAATTCAGTTTTAGATGTGAAAACATTCATGAAATTGTTACAAAAGACCAACAAATCTACTAGAAAACTTGCATTTTCGGCAAAAAAATGTTTAATTTTGCAAAACGATTTTTAAACCCAGAAATGTATGAAAAAAACAAGAGTACTATATATCACGCAAGAGATTACACCTCACCTTCCAGAAACGCCTTTATCGAAAATTGGAAGGTTCCTTCCTCAAGGCATTCAGGAAGAGGGGAAAGAAATTAGAACTTTTATGCCTAAGTATGGGTGCATTAATGAAAGAAGACACCAATTGCATGAGGTAATTAGATTGTCTGGAATGAATCTAATTATTGATGACGCAGATCATCCTTTGATAATTAAAGTGGCCTCCATACAACCTGCTAGAATGCAGGTTTATTTCATTGATAACGAAGAATATTTTAAAAGAAAAGCTGTTTTTGCTGACGAGGACGGTAAGCAGTTTAAAGATAATGATGAAAGAGCTATCTTTTTCTGCAGAGGGGTTATAGAAACAGTAAGAAAATTAGGGTGGGCTCCAGATATTATTCATTGTCACGGATGGATGACAGGGCTAGTGCCAATGTATCTTAAAAAGTCTTTCAATACCGACCCAATATATGCTGACACGAAAGTTGTGTACTCTTTATATAATGATGAAACAAATGGAAGTTTAAACAAAGACTTTGCGAGGAAATCTCTGTTTGACGGTGTTAAAATGGAAGATTTAAGCGCTGTAGAATCACCAACATATAATAATCTGCAAAAATTAGGAGCTCAATACGCTGACGGAATTATTATGGGTGAAGAAACAATAAATGACGAGCTTAATTCGTATGTTACTTCTTTAGAAAAACCGGTATTAGAGTGTCAAATAGAAGAAGCATATATTGAAAAATATTCTCAATTTTATGATGCAATTTTGGAAACAGAAGAAGTGCTTGTTGAATAATAGAATGATAGAAACAAGATTTATTTTAAATATAGAAAAGCGGTTTCATTTTTATGGAGCCGCTCTTTTTTTATGCCTAGCATTTATTGGGTGTAAGAAGAATGAGGATACTCTTGGGCTTGGTCTTTATCCAGAGGAAGATCAGCTTGGGTTAATTACTAAAGACACATTCACTATTGTTGCATCTACCGTTTTAGTTGATTCAGTTTTGTCTGACGATTTGCCTTATGCATTGCTTGGAAGTTATGTTGATCCAGTCTTTGGACACGCTTCGGCCTCTTTTTCTGCCCAGTTTCAGCCATCTACGGCAACCGTTGAATTCGGTGAAATAAGCACACTAGTCGTTGACTCTGTTAACCTATCTATTGTTTATTTAGGTTATTATGGGGAGCAAAGTTTGCATCAATTTACAGTAAATGAATTATCGGAAGACATATACAAAGACAGCTTATATTTTTCTAACCGAGTTTTTTCGGAAGACCCAAACAATATACTATCACAAACAGTTTACTTACCCAACTATACAAACAAGAATATTGTAACAGGTGAAGAACCAGAGCAGTTAAAGCTAAAATTAGATAACGAGTTTGGGAAAAGATTAATTGAACAAGCTCATGTTTCGACAGACGGGGAAGAGTTTGTTGAATTATTCAAAGGAATAAATGTTTCTATTGCAGACGTTTTTATCAACGCACAAACACATGGTGATGGGGCAATTTGGTCATTTGATTTAGCTAATGCGTTTTCTAAAGTTACGGTATATTACAGTAACGACACTACAAAGTCATCATACGACTTTGTTTTTTCTGACGGACTCACGAAAGTTAATCACTTTGAGCATAACTATAGTGGTTCTGATGTTGAGTTGGCACTAAATGATTCATTGGTGGGTCAAACATCGTTATATATGCAGGGCATGTCTGGAGTTGCAATTGATTTTAAAGTACCTTACTTGGCAGGAATAGTTAGCAATGGACCTGTGAGCATTAATAAAGCCGAGCTTATTTTTACTATCGAAGATGGCACTACTGATGATTACATTGCCGAACGCGATTATTTTCTAGCGGTTAAAACTGAAACAGGGAGCTTTACTTTTACAGTAGACGAAACAGACAGTCAGTTAAATGCTGGCGGAGATTTGAATACAGACAATGAGTATAGGTTTTTAATTAACAGAGATCTTCAATACCTTGTAAACGGGTTTGTTGCCGGCAACGACTATAATTTTGGTTATCGACTTATGAATGCAAGTGCGGGAATACAATCTGCAAGAACTATATTAAAAGGAACAGACGCAGGAATTGGGGAGGTAAAATTAATTGTATCTTACACGCCTATTTAAAAGATATTTATGTGTGGAATAGTTGGATACATAGGGGAGAGAGAAGCGTACCCTATTTTAATTAAAGGGTTGAAAAGACTCGAGTACAGAGGCTATGATAGCTCAGGCGTGGCAATTCACAACAACAAATCAATCGACTTGTTTAAGTGTAAAGGAAAGGTTGTTGATTTAGAAAATCACGTTGGTAATTCTAGCACAACAGGCGGTGTAGGCATTGGTCATACACGTTGGGCAACACATGGCGAGCCAAATGATGTTAATGCGCATCCTCACTTTTCTCAATCAGAGAATTTAGTTATGATTCACAACGGGATAATTGAGAATTATGATGTGATAAAAAAGCAGCTGATTTCTAGAGGTTATAACTTCAAAAGCGATACAGACACGGAGGTTTTTATCAATTTAATTGAAGACATTCAGAAAAGCGCCAATCTAAAATTGGGGGAAGCAGTGCGAATCGCGCTGAAAAAAGTCGTAGGTGCTTATGCTATAACTATTATTGACAAATCAAACCCTAACATATTAATTGCAGCAAAAAAGAGCAGTCCTTTGGTTGTTGGTGTAGGCAAAGGAGAGTTTTTTATAGCGTCAGATGCAACGCCAATTGTAGAGTACACTAAAAATGTGGTTTATCTTGAGGATGGTCAAATCGTTATTCTAAAAAAAGGAAAGGACCTTAAGATTGTTAACATAGAAGATGTTCAGCAAACGCCATACGTTCAAGAGTTGGACTTACAACTTGAAGAGCTTGAAAAAGGTGGTTATGACCACTTTATGTTGAAAGAAATATACGAGCAACCACGTTCCATAAACGATAGTCTTCGAGGCCGTTTAGACGTCAAAAAAGGTGCCGTAACCCTGGGCGGAATAAAGGACTACGAGCAAAAATTCACCAATGCACAGCGGCTAATCATAGTCGCTTGTGGCACATCATGGCACGCAGGACTTGTTGGCGAGTATCTTTTCGAAGAATTGGCGAGAATACCAGTTGAGGTTGAATATGCTTCGGAATTTAGATATAGAAATCCGATTGTAAATGAGAATGATATTGTTTTAGCGATCTCTCAATCAGGTGAAACGGCAGACACATTGGCGGCATTGGAGCTAGCAAAAAGTAAAGGAGCAACAATTTTAGGAATTTGTAATGTTGTTGGATCTACTATTTCTAGACTAACCGATGCGGGTTCGTACACACATGCAGGTCCAGAAATTGGCGTAGCATCGACCAAAGCTTTTACTGCTCAAGTTACCTTACTTACCTTGATGTCGCTAAAGATAGGCCGCAAAAAAGGCACAATTATGGAGTCTAGATTTAGGTTAATTATTTCTGCTTTAGATTCGATACCAAATCAAGTGGAGCAACTTCTGGAAACTTGCAACGACCAAGTTAAGTACATAGCAGACCAGTTTAAAGACGCGCGAAATTTTTTGTATTTAGGAAGAGGAGTAAATTTTCCTGTAGCATTAGAAGGGGCACTTAAATTGAAAGAGATTTCATATATACATGCAGAAGGCTATCCTGCTGCAGAGATGAAACACGGCCCCATTGCATTAATTGACGAAGAAATGCCTATGGTCGTAATCGCAACCAAAGACGCTTCTTACGAAAAAGTGGTCAGCAACATCCAAGAGGCAAAAGCTAGAAAAGGAATTGTTATTGCTGTGGTTACGGAAGGAGACACGCAGGTAAAAGAAATTGCAGACTACACCATAAAAATCCCGGCCACCAATGATTTATTAGTGCCCTTGTTAGCGACAATACCATTGCAGTTATTATCATACCACATTGCGGTAATGCGAGGCTGTAATGTTGACCAACCAAGAAACTTGGCGAAGTCGGTTACGGTGGAGTAACTAAGCATCTTATTTTGCAATAGGTTAGCACATAAAAATGATAAGATTAATCTTGAAATCACCCTTAATACATGAGCGAGCGCCTTGTTGCCAGTATTGAATTGTTACCATTAATTAGAAAAATGATATTTACATTAATAATTTTAGAAATCATTATTTTCAGTATTCTATCTGGAATACATTGGAATTGGGTATTTGGTGGAAGTTGGGGATTTGAAAATTCAATACCTACAAATTTCGAAGGAAACAAACTATTTAATCCAAAAAAAATTGAAAGTTCATTTGTTGCAATTGGACTATTAGTTTTTGCAACATATTACTTTTTAATAAGTGATTTGATTTCAATTGAATTCCCTAATTGGATTTCAATTTATGTTGGATGGGTAGTTTCATTCATTTTTATTTTACGATCAATTGGTGATTTTAAATATATTGGATTTTTTAAGAAAATTAAAACCTCTAAATTCGGAAAAATGGATTCAAAATTATTCTCTCCTTTATGCATGACAATTGGATTAATTGGAATAATTATTGAAATAAATAAATGGTAACATTACCTAAACCAAATTGCATAACTTGGTTTAGCCTTATCGATAAGCCATAGCCAAGTAATGTGCTGAGAAATTAAAAATAGATTTACCTTATCCACATTATAATCTGCTGATTGTTGAGGTATTGTTCTATGTCTTTTGATGCTAGAATGGCTATTATATCTGTTAGTGGCAGTATTCCAAAAGCACCAAGCGTAACGGAGTATATTACAGGAATTTTATAATCGGTGCCAAGATATAAACGATGGACTCCGAAAGGGCCCAGTGTAATTGCTAAGCCAATAGCAATCGCTTTCTTTTTCCGAATTGTCTTTTTATCAGGAGTAGACGCTCCTATTTCGGTGCTGTCAGAAAAATAAACAGCAGGCGATTCTGTTTGAGCTTCGCCCGCTGCTGTAAATGAAATAAAAAGAGTAAATAAAGCTAGTATAAGCTTATTTGCCTTCATTAAATCTTCTTGAAACTTCGCCCCAATTAATCACATTAAAAAATGCTGAAACGTAATCAGGTCTTCTGTTTTGGTAGTTTAAATAATAAGCATGCTCCCAAACATCTAAGCCTAAAATTGGCCTCCCACCACAGCCTATACCAGGCATCATTGGATTATCTTGGTTAGGAGATGAACAAACTTCAACTTTTCCGCCACTGTGCACACAAAGCCAAGCCCAACCAGAACCAAATCTTGTTGCAGCAGCTTTTGAGAAAGCATCTTTGAAAGCACCGAAATTGCCATAGGCTGTATTAATAGCATCAGCTAATTCTCCCGTCGGCTCTCCTCCTCCGTTTGGTGACATCACGCTCCAAAACAGTGAGTGGTTAAAAAAACCACCACCATTGTTACGAAGAGCTCCATTGTTCATGTCCATGCCAGTAACAATATCTTCGATAGATTTTCCGTCAAGGGGAGTTCCTGCAATCGCGTTATTTAAGTTGTTGGTATATCCTGCATGGTGTTTTCCATGGTGAATTTCCATTGTTTTAGTATCAATATGTGGCTCAAGAGCATCATGAGCGTATGGTAAATCGGGTAGTGTAAATGCCATTATTATTGGTTTTTTGAATTGTACAAAATTTTACTTTCAAAGATAGTAATCTACCGGAATTCGAGTAAAAATCCCCTTAAGTTTTATTATATATATTTGGGGACATTCAAAAATCAATTTAAAAAACAACAGATGAAAAAATTAGTTTATTTATTTTTTATTGCTGCAACGGTAAGTATAGTAGCATGTGGCGGTGGAAAAACCGAGGAAGAAAAAGCGACACAAGAAGTTGAAGCTGAAGCAACAGCAGATGCAGAGGCAGATGCAATGTTAAGCGAGATGGAAGGCATGAGCGAAGCTAAAGATCATGTTTGTGATGAAAAGTGTTCTGAAGAATGCACTGGGCCTCGTTGCGGAGAGAAAGGACACGAATGTTCTGATGCTTGCCACGCTGAAATGAAAGATCATGTTTGTGATGATAAATGTGCGGAAGAATGTACTGGCGCTAGATGCGGGGAAAAAGGACACGTATGTTCTGAAGCATGTATGGAGAAAGAAGGAGAAGAAACGGAGACTGAATCTGAAGAAACGGAGGAAAGTCATGAGGGCCATACGCACTAAAGCTAATAAATCTTAGTAAAAAAGGGGTTCATTTATGAACCCCTTTTTTTATGACTTCTTATAATATTAGTTTTTTCCTTGGGTCATCCCAGGGTCAATTACAAAGTTCTGTACAGGCAGTTCAAGGGCCGCCATATTAGATTCTGTAAATGTTTTTTTCCAATCTATTTCCATATTAGCAAACTGCATATCTGTAATTTTAGAAGGAACTTTAAATACTGCTTTAATTTTTTTATCATCACCAGGAAATAATATGTTGTCATTACCCGGTAATTGAATTTTAGCACCTCTGTTTTTTGTCGCATATTCCTGACCGCTTTCTAGCTTTACAACTAACTGTGATTGATCAACAATAGCTACTTCAGTGCCGCTGTAGGAGCAAATAAATGGAACCTCGGTAACTTTTGTCTCTTTAATAATTTCACCATTAATTCTGCACTTGAAGTTTTTTGTTTCACATTCGTTTTTTTGAGCAGGTAGTTGAAAGTTTTCCATTGTCGCTGTAGCGCCATTCACAGGAACTTTATAAAATCCTTTTAGGTTTAATGCATAGTTATCGACTTGAAACTGATTGTCTCCTTCAACGCTTATTGTTTTGCTAACGGACTTGTATGGGCCTATTACAATATTTTTAGAAAGGGGATTATATGTATTGTGTTCTAACACAAACTCTAATTCCTCAGTTTTTAGTACAATATAATTTTTAGAATTATTTGTTATTTTTAGTTTGAACTTGCAGAATTCTGCTTGGCAATGGTTGTCAATAATTTCTAGTTTCACGTCATCTGTAGATACTGCTGCTAAAATTTTGTAATGGATTTCGTAACCCGGTGATTTTTGTGCTCGAAGTGCAAATGCAGATAACGCAATTGATAATGTTAAGATTAGTTTCTTCATGTTTAATTAATTTTAGTCGTTTAGATTATTAGTTTTTTAATGCTGTTTTTGTTTGGTCTAAGACAAAATCTTGAGGAGGTATTGGAATAGTTATTAATTCTGTTTCAGAGAATGAGTCGTTAAAATTTACACTAAGGGTTGCAAATTGCATATCTGCAGTCTTAGCTGGAATTCTGAAAACGGAGGTTATTTTGGTTTGTTCACCAGGAAAGAGCACATCGGTGGAGCCAGTTGTTACTAAATTCTTAATCTTAGACCCTGTATTTATGTTAGCAAATTCTTGACCGTCTTCTAATTTAACAGAGATCCTCGAAGCTTCAATAAGTCCAACTTTATTTCCTGTATAGGTGCAACGTAAAGGAAGTTCTGTTATTTGTGTGCTTTGAATAATTCTTCCGGCAACTTTACATCGAAATTCATCAAATTCAAAATCATTCGTGCTATTCGGTAGAATGAAATGTTCTGCAACCATAATGTTGCCCTCAGCTGGAATTTTATAAAACCCATCAAAATCTATACTGAAACGATCGATATGAAACCTATTATCTCCATCAACCCTAATTGTGCGTGTAATATAATCTCTTGGACCAATCATAAATATTTTCCCATTGGGTCGGTATTCAATACCATTCATTCGAAAAATTATTTCATCACTTTTAAGAGCCATAAAGTCATTGGTTTTATTGGTGATACGAAGCTTAATTTGAGCAAAGTTCATTTGAGAATACATATTCGAAATCTCAATTTTTACTTCATCGGTAATTATTGGAGCAATATATTTATAATGGTTTTCGTGTCGCGGGTCCGTTTCAGATGTCTGAGCCATCAAAGAAGGTAAAAAGAACAAAGTAGTAAGAAGAAAAATTAATGTTTTAGTCATCTGTTATGTTGTTATTGAGCCAAATTTGATGTTTATTTCAATTAAGTCTGAAAAAGCATATCTACAATATATTTACACTATCACTACATGTAGTTTTAAAAAGCTATATTTTACTGATAAAAATGGACAAAGAATATTCTTTTCCTATCTCAAACTTCTTTCTAAGTCGGTATCTATTCATGTCTACACTTTTGGCAGAGATATTAAGAATTGATGCGATTTCTTTTGAAGATAAATTAAGTCTAAGGAGAGCAGATAGCTTTTTTTCACTTTCAGTAATGCTTGGGAATTGCTGCTCAAGTCTCAAAAAGAATTCAGAATTAATTTGTTTAATGTGTTTTTGAAATTCCTGACGCTCTCGATCAATACTAAGTGAGTACTTAAGTTTTGAGCTTAAATCACGTACTTTTTCTTTAGCAACGGGGTCTTTTAGATCTTGTTTTAGTTGTTCGATTTGCTTGCTTATATCGCTAATAAATTCGTTTTTCTCAATTATATGTAGTGCGAAATTCTGAATTTCATTGTTTTTGAAATTTAATCTTGTTTTTAGATCTTCTCCCGCTAGCTGGGTGTTTTTGAGCTCCGCTTCAATCAGTGCTGTTTGAGACACCGCGAGCTGTTTATCCTTTATTATTAATTCTTGTTCTTTTTTATTGGTATAGCTCGTGCGCAGCCAAAGGATGATTCCTAAAATAATTAGAACTATGGCTAGAACCCCTAGGGCGATACTTCTTTGGTTTTGCAATGATTGGGCCTTTTCTAGTAAATCTATTTCTTGATTTTTATGGTCTAGGTCACTTTTTCGCTTATCCAATGCGTAATTAGCATTTAATCTAGCAATAGTTCTTACTTTTTCTCTACTTAGGAGGCTATCCTTAATGGAAGTGTAAAACTGTAAATAACGGTTAGCGTTCTTGTAGTCTACTAGCTCTGTGTAGGCCAGATATAACGATTCGGAGCCGTCTTTAATAAGTTTTTTTGAGTCAATTTTCTGAGCAATTAGATGGGCTTCAGTGAGGTATTCTATGGCAACAGTCGGTTTTTGGTCTTCTAATTCAATTTTTCCCATGAGCAATAGCACTTCCGTTTCCCCTTCTCTATCGCTCATGGAAATGTTTTCACGTAGGGCGTGTAAGCAGTTTCTCCTTGCTTTGTAAAGTTCTCCGTCATAATAATTGACCCACGCCATGTTTTTGAAAATGGTTACAATGCCCTTTTTATGACCAATTTCTTCGAATAGCTCAATTGCTGTTTCAAAATGGCTCATCGCAAGTTCCGTTTCCTCTTGCTTTAGGTAAACTTCTCCAATGTTGTTTGTTACTTCACCGATTCCCTGCATGTTGTTGAGTTCTTCGAATAGAACAAGAGATTCCTTATAATGGCTGAGCGCATCAGTTAAGTTTTCTTGCTCGTAATAATTGCTCGCCAAATTATTATGGCTTTGTGCAATGCCATATTTATCATTGTAATGTTGGTATGTATCCAATGAGCTAAACAGAAACTCTAACCCTTTGCCGTAGTTTCCTAATTCTGTATGTACCAAACCCAACTGCGCATTACTAGAAGAGATAGCTAGAGAATCATTGTGTTCAATTCTTATGTCAAGTGCTTGATTGAAAAACCGGAGAGCTTTGGTGTACTCCGATTGCCTAAAATATATGTTACCAATATTTGTTAAAGCGGATGCAATTTGAGGCTCAGAATTTATTTCTTCAAAAACTGATAGTGCTTGGCTGTAATAGTCAAGTGATTTGGGGTAGTTTGTTTTGTGCTGATAGAAAATGGCGATTAAAGTGCTTGCGTTCGCAATACCCAAATCGTAGTTAATAGTTTGTGCTAGTTGAAGTTCTTTTTCTCCGTAATAAAGTAGGCTGTCTGGGTTACTGTTTCGAAAAGACCACCCCAGTTGATGCAGTCTATTCGCTTCTGTTGTGTCTTTCTGTGCTTGTGCATTAAAGCCTAAAAGAAGGAAACTAAGTAGTAATGATGTACGGAACAGATTAATCAAGAGGTCACATTTATCAAAAAGTAAATGTAGCAAAATCGCTCCTAAAAAGGGACGATTGGTAAGCCAATTGAGATGGGGTGTAATTCTGGTCTTTCGTTGTTTTGAAACATTTCCGTTAGGGATTATGTTGCATATAGGTTTTCGTTCTTATACCCCACCGAAGCACGAGCACTTAAACGGTAAGGTGCGAGATTGAAATTAGAGCGAATTGAGCTCGAAAAATCTTCGTCCCTATGTGCATCTTTCTGCTTATACTTTGTACCTATTCTATAGCCATCAGCAACTACAGCCGTAATATGAAGACCTTTTTTCGGATTTTTATTTGTGTTAAAAGCTAGCAATAGTGGAATATTGACGAACGTAGTGTTGAGCTTATTTGTCTTAAATGTTTTAGAAGAATCACTTAATCCTGCAATTGTGTTTTGGTTAGACAAAAGACTTATATTGTTATCGAAATGGTACGAGTTAAACTCGAAACCAAGACCTGTAACTACTTTGAAATACTAACCATAAACATTAAATCCTTTTTCGAGAACATTAATCCAATAATTCTTTTTTGAATAAATAGCCTTTAAAATCTACTTTGTAAAGTACACTGTAAAAAGAAGGAATAAAAAGAAGTGTAATTACTGTTCCAAAAAGTAATCCAACCATTATTGTTACCGCCATTGGTTCCCACATAGCCCCTCCGCCAAGATATAGAGGGACTAATCCTAATACGGTGGTAAAGGTGGCTAAAACAATGGGTCTGAATCGTTGCAAACATGCCGCAATAATTGCATCCTGGGGATTGCGTTTAATTTCATTCTCTTCAATTTCTATACGATCTACTAAAACTATGGCATTATTAATAACAATGCCGGCTAAAGATATCACTCCTAAAAATGCCATAAATCCAAACGGCACATTAAACAATAGCAAGCCTAAAACCATACCAATTACTCCTAAAGGAATAGTACAAACAATCATTGTCATCTTTCTAAATGAGTTAAATTGAATAATCAATAACATCATAATGATAAAGCCCGATAAAGGCAGGTAATCCGCAACAGCCCCCATATTTTCTGCGCTACTTTCAGCATCTCCACCCAGTGTATAGGTATATTCTGATCCCCATAAAATACTTTGCTCTTCTAACCAAGGGTTCATAATTAGGCCAATATCGTTTGCATTTCCATCAGCAGTTAACTCACTCTGAACATTTATTGTACGGGTTAAATTCAAGCGTTTAATTTTAGAATATTGCCACTGAGGAATAATTTTCGCCACTTGAATTAAAGGCACACTTTTTCCTGAATTTTGACCATAAACATTTAAGGTTTCTAGTGTTGCCAATGATTGTTCTTTACTCTTATCACTCAGCATTACAATGGGAATAGATTGATCTCCGTCTCTAAATTCTCCGGCTTTAAATCCATCTAAAACCGTTTGAAGAGACGTTGCAATATCGCTATTGGTAATACCAGATAACTTTGACTTAATTGGATCAATTTCAATCACAAACTTCTTTCCTTTGGGTCCCCAATCATCTTTTATGTTTTTGGTTCCTTCAATAGAAAATAGTTTGGCTTTTATAGATTCTGAAATAATCGCTAGCTGATCAGGATCATCTCCTGAAACTTTAATTTCTATTGGGGTTCCTCCTCCTCCAGCAGCTAAAAGACTAACTTTAATATCAGCATTGGGAAAGTTGTTAAAACAATAAACATCTAACTTTTTAATTAATCCTTCATTGGCTAAAAAATTTGATGTGTTTACCAAAATGTGTGCATAATTGGAATTGGGCTCATCGGCCAGATATCCTAAATCGTAAGAAGAAGGACCTCTGCCGATATAAGAAGACCAATCTACAATGCCATCAACGCGATCATCATTTAACAAAAGACTATCTTTTATAAATTGCTCTATTGCCAATACTGTTTCTGTGGTTGTTTCAATCTTGGTTCCTTGAGGCAAGTTTACATCAATGGTTACCATGTTTCTATCGCTATCAGGAAAAAACAACACATCAAGATAGCCGAAACCCACCAGCGATAAAACGAACATGGCTACAATACCAAAAAGCACTGATTTTTTCCATGACAACGCCAACAAAATTAAATCTTTATACTTCATCTTTAAGTCTAAAATCATACGGTCTAAAAAGCCCAACTTCTTGTTTTCTGATTTCTTTTCTACTTTTAAGAAGAAGACACAGAAAAGTGTAATAACACTCAGTGAAATAAACCAAGAGGAAATAAGGGCTATAGTAATTACCACGAAAATTGGCCCCATGATATCTCCCATTACCGAATCGGCCATAAAAAAAGCTAAAAATGCTGCTGATGTGGTTAAGGTAGAAATTAATAAAGGCATAAATAATTCAGCACAAGAATCGATGGCTGCAGTTTTAACATCAATCCCCTCTTCCATTTTTATCATAATAGATTCTGCCACAACAATAGCATTGTCAACCATCATTCCTAAAGCCATAATTAATGCCGCTAATGAAATCTGATTTAAACCGACATCAATCAAGCCCATTACCATTAATGTAGTAATGGTAACTATTGGGATTAAACTGGCAATAACTAGCCCAGTTCGCATTCCTAAAAAGAGCAACATTACCGCCAACACAATTCCTATTGCTTGCAGCAAATTGCCCATAAAAGCACTTATTTTAGCTTCAATGTAGGTGTCAATAGAAGAGAGTCTCGCAACAGAAAGGCCAATAGGAAAAATTTTATTATAGCTTTCTAATACAGCATCAACATCGGTTCCTAAACGAATAACATTGCTACCTTCTTTTAAGGAAATATGCAATGATATGGCCTCTTTACCATTGATCCTTACTTTTTGTTTAGCAGGATAGATGTATCCTTTTTCTACCTTAGCAATATCTTCTAATGGCAACACTTCGGAATGACTTCCAACAGGGATTAACATTTCTTTTATATCTGACAGTTCATTAAAATTCCCTGTAGGCTCTAAAATAATCCGCTCTTCCTCTATATTTACTTCCCCTCCAGAACTTAAAATATTGGTACTGTTAATAATTCCTTGTAAAGCAGTTGACGTTAATCCATAGCTTTTCAATTTCGCATTGTCGAATTTTACAAAAACGCGTTCTTCTTGATCTCCGTTAATTTCGACTTTTGCCGCATCTTCAAGTTTAATAAGATCATCACGTAGCTTATCAGCATATTCTTTCATTTCTTTATAAGAATATCCATCACTTGTAATTCCTACGGCAATACCAAACACTTCTCCAGCACCATCATCATCCAATTGAGGTTTTACATTACTTGGCAACCCTTTTACGGTATTTAATTTACGTCTTAATCGATCCCAAACAGCCTGTAAATCTTGGGGAGCTACGTCCATTTTTAATTCAACAATTACAACACTCAGCCCTGTTCTAGAAGTACTCGTTACCGTTTTTAGCTCAGGTAATTCTTGGGCAATTTTCTCTACTTTATCCGTAACGAGTTGTTCAACACGTTGTGGTCCTGCACCAGGAAATGAGCTTACAATGGTTGCCACGCGCACCGTGTAAGGAGGCATACTGTCTCTTGATAATGTTGTAAAAAACACAATTCCTAAGACCATTGTTACCGCAAGGATACTTAATACTACCCTGTTTCGTTCAATAGAAAATTTAGCAAAATTCATAATTTATAGTTTTGTCTAATTTTTGTTCTCTTGGTTGATTTAATCCCTGGTTTTAAAAAAAGATATTATTGTAACTTCACTTTCTGCCCGTCCAACAGGGTTTGTAAACCGGCAGTAGCAACAAGCTGCCCTTGCTCCAATCCTTTTTCAACTATAAATCCTTCGTTCGTCAATTCACCAATGGTAATTTGTTGCTTTTTTACAATCCCTGTTTTATTGTCAGCATCAGCGTTGATTATAAAGACAAAGTTTCCTTTACCATCTTCACCAACCGCTTTAACAGGAATTATAATACGCTTGTCTTGTTCAATACCAGATTCTCCAAAATTAAAAGTTACACTTGCCGTCATACCGGGCTTTACAAGCTCTGTTGTTTCCTCGATTACAATTTTTACAGGATAAGTGGAGGAATTGGCATCTAAAACAGGTGAAATTTCTATCACCGTGCCCTTAATCTGCTCATTTGGTATTGATGAAAAAGAGAGTTCAGTATGCATTCCCAAAACAACTTTATTTATCACATTTTCAGGAAGACCTACAACAATATTCTTTTGTTTGCCAGCATTTAAAACGGCAATCACTTGACCAGTATTAGCATTTTCATTTAAATCACTATTGCTCGAAGCAATTAATCCATCGCTAGGCGCATAGATGTAACCATAGCTAATTTGAGTTTGCTGAATACTCTTGTTTCGTTTAGCAGATTCATATTGATCCATTGCATTTTGAAATGCATTTTTTGCGGCCTCAAGATCACTTAAAGAATTGCTGCCTTTTTCGTAAAGTGATTTAATCCTATTCAAGCTTGATTTGGCTGTATTCATTGAAGATTCAGAACTATTAAGAGCTGATAAAGATTGTTCATAAGCTAAATTAGCTTGAACATTATCTAGCTTAGCAATCAAATCTCCTTTTTTTACCTTTTGCCCAACTTTAGCATTTAACTTTGTAATAATACCAGTGGCTCTAAAACTTAATTCAATTTCATCTCCCGCTTTAGCAACACCACTAAAAGTTCTTATCTGTGCGCCTTCCGAAGAACCTACCACCTGAAAGTTAACAGGTCTTAGCACTTCTTTTTTTTCTTTCACTTCTTCTTTACATCCGATAAATGCAATAAGCATAGCGGCAATAATGATGTGTATATTTAATTTCATAAGTCTTATTTTTGAATGGTTAAGTATTGTGTGGCCCTTTGAATAAATTCTTGATTCTCAGCTTCGGTGTGCATTAGGAAAAAATAACTAATCGCCCTTTCTAATTGCATAGACACAATTAGATAGGTGTAATTTGCTGTAGCACTAGCCAGCTGAGCTTGTAAATAATTGCTTTGAGCATCTATCAATTGAATAATAGGTACCGCTCCTTCTTCGTAAGCATTTTGAGTAAGGTCTAAACTTTCTTTGGCAGTTGCTTCGGCAATTTTTGAGATTTCGATATTGGAAATTTGGTTCACTAAATCCAATACAATGTCGTGAATATTCTTATCGATACTTAATGCGATATTTTCTTGTTGAATGGTAAGTTGATCTTCTTGTATTTTTGCTGTTTGTCTATTTATATTGCGCTGATTTCGCTGAAAAATAGGCGATGAAAGGTATATTCCTGCATTGTAAGAACCATCAGGAATTTCCGGGAAACCAACCGGCACATCAACCCCTTTACCCGCCTTGCTAAACATTAAATTGTATTGCCCTTGAAGGGCAACAGTAGGAATAAACCTACTGTTGCTATTTAGTTTATAGTTTTTTTGAGTAGCTGCAATAGTATAGCCAATGTCTTTTAATTCTGGCGCATTATTTTTTGCTTCTTCAATAAAAAATTGAATCAGTTTAGCTTGCTTAGTTGGGTCATCTAAAAGCTCAATGATGCTGTAATAGTTGTCATTTTTAAACACCCCAACAGAAAGCGCTGCGTCCTCAACTCCTATTTCCGTAGAAATTGGGTTATTCATCAATTGATTGATAGAAAAATAAGCTTGTTTTAAGGTGTTTTTAGCTTCAATTAAACTTTGTGTGTTTTGAGACAGTTGACTTTTAAAACGCAACACATCAGACCTTCCCGATGCACCTTCCTCAAAATTTTGTTCTGCCAAAGACAAGTTCTTTTTGGTAACCTGTACATTTTGATTTTGAATATTTGCATTTTTTTTCAGAATTAAAGCATTGAAATATGCCACAGTAGCATTGAGTAAGGCATCCAATTCAGCAGCGTTATAGGCTTCTTTCTCTGCCTTAATGAGTTCTTTCCGAACTGATATGCCTCCTGATGCTGTTGGAGAATAAATCAACTGTTCCAAATTTAGTCTTCCTCCGGTAGAAAATTCAGGATTTTGACCGTTAGAGATTTCAGCAAGTTTTGGATCAATGTAAAGACCATTTGCACTAGCATCTAGACTAGGAAGATAATTATTCTTTGCATTTTTAACATCTTGGTTGGCCAATTCAATATTTTTTTTTGCCGCACTTAATGCCAAATTTTCCCCTACCACCGTTTTCATAATGTCAATTATAGAATAAGTATTTTCGGTTTTTTTATCGCTAGGTTGTCCGATCAACTCTGAAGAAGCCATAACGGTATATTTTAAAGGGAAACCAATGTCTTTAGCGGTAGTCATATTGATTGTTAAGGTGTTTTTATAATCAATATGCAAGGGAAGGTCAGCAGCATTTTCTCCTGCAACAATAGACTCAACATCTAATGCTATTCGTCTAAAAAATTGATCCATATTACTTTCTGGCTTGTATCCTGCTAAAACACCTCTTACAACGTCATCTCTTCGAAAGCCAGAAAAGGAGGGTATTTTTTTCACATTAATTTTATTGACCATTGCCTTAAATTCATCTCCATTCAAATGAATTCCTCCGGCTAAATAAACAGCATCAATATTCGTTAAATCGTTTTCAAAATTACCTTTACTATGCAGGGGTATTAATTCGTAAGTACTTGCTTTATCTTTAAAATAATTATCAAAAAAACTTTTAATTGGAAGTGCATTTATTGTATGGTCGTCAATAATAATTCCAATGTTTTTATACTGGAATAAAGCTTGAAAATCTTCCAAATCTTCAGCATAAGAATTAGGCGCATATAGGTAAGTCAGGTTATCAATACCTGAAGTATTTTTATCTTTAGGGAGATCGATAAAACTACTATTAATAGCACCAAAAACAATGGTTGGTTTTGGATAGCTTTTTTCGTTATAAAGCATCATGGTATTCAACACTCCAAAAGCAATAATAATATCAGTACTGTTGCCTAGTATCTTTTGATAATTTTCTTTTGCAATGTTCGAATCATAATTATTATGCAAAACAGGATTAAAAATGACTGTTGCACTTTGACCGACTACTGCTTTTACTTCATTTTTTAATTGCTCTAAAAGTGGAGCTACTGCTTCAGAATCTTGCTCTGCTAAAATGCTAACATAAACTGTTTTTGTTCCTTGTGAAAATCCAATTATGGCAAATAGCACAAGGCAAAAAAATACTAAACCTTTTTTCATATCATTTTTTTATAGCGTAACCTATTATAGTAGATAAGCCCAAAGGTAAATTAAATATATTGGTGAATAAATGGTAATTCTGTTATTCTAAGCCATTTTTTATGCTAACAATTTTTCAAATGCTGTTTTTTTGTAATTATCAAAATTAATTGAGACGAAACTTCGCGCTTCATGGTAAAACTTTTTGATATCCGGATAGTCATTGTAAACAGATAGTCTATCATTCTGTTCAATTCTTATGTCAAGTGCTTGATTGAAAAACCGGAGAGCTTTGGTGTACTCCGATTGCCTAAAATATATGTTGCCAATATTTGTTAAAGCGGATGCAATTTGAGGCTCAGAATTTATTTCTTCAAAAACGGATAGTGCTTGGTTGTAATAGTCAAGTGATTTGGGGTAGTTTGTTTCGTACTGATAGAAAATGGCGATTAAAGTGTTTGCGTTCGCAATACCCAAATCGTAGTTAATAGTTTGTGCTAGTTGAAGTTCTTTTTCTCCGTAATAAAGCAGCCTGTCTGGGTTACTGTTTCTAAAAGACCACCCCAGTTGATGCAGTCTATTCGCTTTTGTTGTGTCTTTCTCTGCCTGTGCATTAAAGCCTAAAAGAAGGAAACTAAGTAGTAATGATGTACGGAACAGGTTAATCAAGAGGGCACATTTATCAAAAAGTAAATGTAGCAAAATCGCTCCTAAAAAGGGACGATTTGTAAGCCAATTGAGAAGGGGTGTAATTCTGGTCCTTCGTTGTTTTGAAACATTTCCGTTAGGGAGTATGTTGCATATAGATTTAGGTTGTTATACCCGACCGAAGCACGAGCACTCAGCCTATAAGGCGTAAGATTAAAGTTCGATCTTACTGAATTAGAAAAATCTTCATTACCAATAGTATATTTCTGCTTATACTTAGTTCCAACGCGGTAACCTGCTACTACTCCTGCAGTGAGGTGAAAAGCTTTTTTCGGATTTTTATTTGTGTTAAAAGCTAGCAATAGTGGAATATTGACAAACGTAGTGTTGAGCTTATTTGTCTTAAATGTTTTTGAAGAATCACTAAGACCAGTTATTACGTTTTGACCAGATAATAAACTTGTGTTATTGTCAAAGTGATATGAGTTAAATTCAAATCCAAGTCCAGTTACAACCTTAAAGTATTCATTATAAATGTTAAATCCTTTTTCAAGAACATTTATGTTCATACAAAGAGACTTGGCATAGTTTACTTCTAGAAATTCGTAACCTTCCTGTGGCTGTAATGAACCAACTGGAGTCAAGAAGCCGTTGACTCCAATATCAAACCCAGCCCAATGTTTATTTTCGTTATAGCACGAATCGCATCCATCAGTTTTCCAATCCCAATTGTCTTCATCTGTAATAATCCAAAATTTGTTTCCTCTAAACTTTAGTTTCGTAGTATCTGAATTTAAGCTATCCGACTCGTAACTGTAAAAGTCTCCTGCACCTGCTACTTCAATATTTTTCTTTTCTGGTTCGCCCTGTAAGAAGACGTCTCCTGCACCGCTAACCCTCACATTTACCTCCTCGGTAGCGTTGATTTGTATATCACCAGCTCCCGAAACTTTGGCATTGGTCACTTGCGTTACTAAATCGAATGCCATCAGGTCTCCAGCTCCTATTACATCAACTTTATGAACAATTGCGACTCCTGAAAGTTCGACATTTCCCGCTCCCATAATCTTGGTTTCAAGGTTGTTGCATTTTATTGTTAAATCGATACCTCCTGCACCGGCTACGTCTAGTTTAAGGTTGTCACAAACCAGAGTATCTTTCGAAGTTACTGTGGCAACTCCGCTTAGTTTGATGCTTGTGATATCAGGAGCTGTAATATATAATGTAACGTTTTTTACATTGGCATTTTTTGATTGAGTAATCATCAGTTTTCCTTTATTCACTTCTGATTTTATCTTCTTGATGTCTTTTTCGGGAGCTTCTACCTCTACTTTCAAATTTCCAGTTGATAGAATGACATCTCCTATTCCAAGAACTTCAATTTCAGTAAATTGACCAACAGGTCGCTCCTCTTTTAATTGCCCGAATGAAGAACATGTTACAATCGTTAATAGGGTAGTTAGAAATGTAATTGAAGTTTTCATAGTTTCTAGTTGTTTTATTTATGACGGAAAGCTTCCACAAAAAGTTACAGTGAAAAACTTAGTTTTTATAACCAAACTAGATATATCAAATCTAAAACTCAGGCATTAAAAAAGGGGCGTATGCCCCTTTTTTAATTAAGTTAAGAATATTGGATTACTGTTTTGTCGCTTTTATTGTTGAAGTGGTAGATCCATCTACATCTTCAAAAGTTACTTCAGTTTTCGATAGCTCAACAATAGTCATCGTAGCGCTGCCACTAGATGCTGCATCTTCTTTCGACTCAAGAACGGTTCCATCACCTGAAACTTGATATACTTGAGTTGTAGTTGAAGTAATCGCCCCCAAGGTGGCAGTAGTTGACATTGAACACCACTCTTCCTTTTTTAATTTACAGTTTTCGAAAGTGAAAGCATAATCTATACCTCCAGTCAATACATCAACAGAGACTCAACCACTTTCGAGAGTATATTCCGTTACATTCCATGTTCCGTCCAATTTTTTTACAGCAGCCTGATCTTTGTTACATGAACTCAACGTTAATCCAGTAAATGCAATT
>Ga0115569_10001119_pt1 | contig 20808 bp, 24 predicted proteins | sample COGITO_mtgs_1205_2_FD_87295 | JGI IMG/M metagenome (GOLD analysis project Ga0115569, IMG submission 87295) | Pelagic marine microbial communities from North Sea - COGITO_mtgs_120503 | ecosystem: Environmental > Aquatic > Marine > Epipelagic | place: Germany:Helgoland, sampling site Kabeltonne... | reverse complement strand
CTATTTTTATTTTGGTATGCAAAGTATACCTCAAAATCGGGCTTTAGTAAAGATGAAAATCAGAATGATATACCAGATTCTTGGGAGAAAAAATTCGGGATTCTTTTCAAGCTAAAAAATTTCATCATTCTAATTTTAGGAATATTAATCGGGTTTTTATTAAATAATTCGAGTTTATTTGTGCAATAAAGTAACCATTAAATCAGTTTATCCATGGGATCAAATGCAAAAGCAATTTTATCGGTATTTAATTTAAAATTAATATTGATTCTGGTAGAGACCGTATTGGTTTTCTTTTTATATGAAAAGTATAAGATTAACATCAATGTTGATTATACCATTATGAGTATTGCCATAGTATTCCCTTTGGTCTTTTCAATAACCAGCGCATACCAGAGAAGACAGGATGCTATTGACTTGTATCTCGAATTTCGAAATAAAATAATTGATCTAACCAATATATTTTATGCTGTTGAAAACGTAAAACAGAAGGACTATGAGCAGTTATTTAATCTTTTACAAGAAGTGCAGTTAATGCTCAATACTTATTTGATTGAAAGTAATTCAGAGAATTCATTTGATAAAATAAGAGAGAAAAGAAAAGAGGTTTTGTTGATTATAGATTCACATAAAAAACTTTTTAATGAAAGAGAAAAGGACAGTTTAATTAGAGTAAAAAACGAGCTATTTCTTTCAGCAGAAAAGATTCGAGGAATTAAAATTCATGGCACCCCCATTTCTCTTAAAAAGTATTGTTTGCTATTCATTTATTTCTCTCCATTTCTTTACAATTCACAATCTACTTTAAATGCTTTTGATTGGAGTTTATTCAGTCCTATTCCCTTGATATTTTCTATGGTGATAAGTTTTGTTCTCATGACATTGTATAATGTTCAAGATTACATTGAAAACCCATTTGATCAAGAAGGGTTGGATGATCTGAAAATACATGAATTAAAAGTGGATGAAACAGAATCTTTATATACTTAAAAAACACATTTTATTAAGGGCCGATTTTCTAATTGGCTCGATTAATAATTCAAAGTATCTTTGCTACTGATATAAAAAGATACAATGTGCGTTATTTTATAGAGTTTTCTTACGCAGGGACTAATTACCACGGTTGGCAAAGACAACTCAATGCTATTACTGTCCAAGAAATTCTAGAAAATGCATTAAGCACACTCTTAAAAGTTAAAACGTCTCTTTTAGGGGCTGGCAGAACCGATACAGGAGTTCATGCGCGTCAAATGTTTGCTCATTTTGATTCAGAGATAAGTAAAAATACATTCCAGCAATTAGTCTATCAACTTAATCAGTTTTTACCTGAAGATATTGTAATTCATTCGCTGCGAAATGTCAAAGTAGATGCTCATGCTCGTTTTGACGCTCTATCCAGAACCTATGAGTATCATATTGTTCAAGGAAAAACTGCTTTTGGGACTTCTGTTCAATATAGATTGAATATGCCATTAGATATAGCTCTAATGAATGATGCAGCTTCAATTTTACTCACCTATGAAGATTTTGAATGTTTTTCAAAGTCTAATACTGATGTTAAAACATTTTTATGTGACATTAGTTATGCAAAGTGGAATGCTAACCAAAAGGGTTATACCTTTACCATAACATCCAATCGTTTTCTGCGCAACATGGTTCGAGCAATCGTAGGAACCCTAATAGAGATTGGATTAAAAAAGAAAACCATAGAAGATTTACATCAAATTATTGCAAGTAAAAATCGATCAGAAGCAGGATATTCTGTTCCAGCACATGGACTTTTTTTAACCAATATTGAATACCCAACTTCAATTTATATTTAGAAAATGGCAAAAGTAAGTGGTAAAATATTTGATGTTTCTCTATTTAGTAAATTGATGGTTTTTGCAACGCCATACAAAGCAACTTATTATTTTGTAATGGTTGCCGCTATATTACTTTCAGTATTTTCTACAATGACACCTTATTTATTAAAGGTTACCGTAGATGATTATATCCGACCAAGAGACTATCAAGGAATGGTTTTGTTTGTTTCATTTATGTTTGGGGCACTTATATTAGAAGTTATCTTTCAGTTTTTATTCGTTTTTTATGCCAATAGTCTTGGGCAAAAAATAATTAAAGATCTGCGGGTCCAGTTATTTGAAAAAATCACCCTTTTTAAAATGTCTTATTTTGATAAATCTGCTGTTGGAAGACTAGTGACAAGAGCGGTAAGTGATATAGAAACAATTGCAAGTATTTTTTCACAAGGTCTTTTTATGATTATTGCAGATTTGCTTAAAATGGTTTTGGTAATTACAATTATGCTCTATGTTGATTGGCGTTTGGCATTAATCGTTTTTTCAGTACTTCCTTTAATTATTTATGCTACGCGTTTGTTTCAGAAGTCTATGAAAAAAGCTTTTGAAGAAGTTCGCTTGCAAGTTGCCAACCTTAATTCTTTTGTACAAGAGCGAATTAGCGGAATGAAAATTGTACAACTATTTCATAGAGAAACTATAGAATACAATAATTTTCTACTAATCAACGAAAAGCATAAAAAAGCATGGTTAAAAACGGTATGGTTTAATTCTATTTTCTTTCCAATTGCTGAAATTTCATCTTCTGTAACTATTGGTTTATTAGTTTGGTACGGTGGTTTTAATGTTATCTCTGGAGGAGATGTCTCTTTGGGGACTATATTTTTATTTATTCAAATGTCTCAAATGTTATTTCGCCCTTTACGGCAAATCGCAGATAAGTTTAACACCCTTCAAATGGGGATGGTGGCTGCCGACAGAATATTCAAAATTTTAGAAACTCAAAGTAGTATTGAAAATAAGGGAACATACACTCCTGAAGTGATTAAAGGGGAAATCTCAATAGAAAAATTATATTTTTCATACATACCAGATCAACAAGTACTAAATGGTATTTCACTTGAAATTAATGCTGGAGAAACCATAGCAATTGTAGGTGCAACAGGAGCAGGTAAGTCTACTATTATAAATTTGCTCTCGCGTTTTTATGAGTTTGAATCAGGAGATATAAAAATTGATGGGGTTTCAATCTGTGAATATGACTTAAAAGTATTGCGAAAACATGTTGCCGTTGTATTGCAAGATGTTTTTCTTTTTGCAGATAGTCTTTACAATAATATTACCTTATTTAATACTGATATTTCTAAAAAGCAGGTAATAAAAGCTGCAAAACAAATTGGTGTTCATGATTTTATAAAATCATTGCCACAGGGGTATGATTATAATGTTAAGGAGAGGGGAGTGATGCTCTCTTCAGGTCAGCGACAATTAATTGCTTTTTTAAGAGCTTATATATCGAAGCCTAATATTCTGGTATTGGATGAGGCAACTTCTTCAGTGGATAGTTATTCTGAAGAAATCATTCAAAATGCTATTGATACATTAACTCGAGGGAAAACATCAATAGTGATTGCACATCGTTTAGCAACCGTTAAAAATGCTGATCGTATTGTAGTAATGGATAAAGGGTTAATAGTAGAGCAGGGAACGCATAAAGGATTACTTAAAGCACCAAATGGGTTTTATGCAAAGCTCCATGAAGTTCAATTTTTGGATACTGAACCGGTTTAATTATTCACTCAAATCTTGGGCTATAATATCTCTTAATGCCCCAGTTGAATCAAAAGAGAAAAACTCACCGTTTTTAACATAAACTATTTTTCCTGTTTGTTCAGAGATTACCAGAACAAGAGCATCTGTTTTTTCTGAAATACCTTGAGCAGCTCGGTGACGAAGACCATAATGAGAAGGCATTTTAGTACTGTCTGAAACAGGTAATACGACTCGTGTTGCAATAATATTATTTTTTTCTATAATAATGGCGCCATCATGAAGTGGACTGTTTTTAAAGAAAATACTTTCTAAAATTTGTGGCATTAATTTGATGTTAGAACTATTATTTTCAGTGAGAGTAAAATCTAAAGAATTACTTCGCTGAAGAACAATAATTGCACCGGTCTTAGTTTTTGCCATATTCTCACAAGAATCAAACAATACATTTAAATTTAAATTTGAGATCTGCTTTGTTTGGTTTAGAAATTTAAAATAGCGGACTACATTTCTTCGTGTTGTAAAGTTATTAGAACCTAAAAGAAGAAGGAACTTTCGAATTTCTTGTTGAAATACTACTATGAGAGCAAAAAAACCAACACTAATAAACTTACCCAGAAGGCTACTTAACACATCCATGTTAAGAAGGTCTGTTAGCCTCCAAATTAAATAAATAATTACAATTCCAATAAAAATATTGATGGCAACAGTACCTTTAACAAGCTTGTACAGGTAGAAAAGTAAAAATGCAACAAGAAGAATATCTATAACATCTATAAACGAAAAGTCAATAAAATCAGTTAAATCCAAGTGCTCCTTTTTTGTAAAATTATAAAAACTATTGGAGTGTACCCCATAAGTCTATACATTCTTTGGCTTGTTTCACATCGTGTACTCTAAGAATATTGGCACCACGCTCCAGACCCCATGCATGTAATGCTGTAGTTCCATTTAGAGCCTCAGATGGTGACGAATTCAAATACTTATAAATCATAGACTTCCTTGAAACCCCCATTAGAATTGGACAACCTAATATTTGAAATTCTTTTAAATGATATAAAAGTTTAAAGTTTTGTTCATGATTTTTACCAAATCCAAAACCAGGATCAATAATAATATCATGAATACCTGATGCTAATGCAGCACTAGTTCGTAAAGAAAAAAAAGCGAGAATTTCTGGTACTATATCATTGTAGCTTGGATTATCTTGCATATTCTGAGGTGTTCCTTGCATGTGCATCATTACATATGGCACCCTAAACTTTGCAACAGTAGTATACATTTTCGGATCAATTAAACCACCAGAGATATCATTTATCATTGCAGCACCCTCAGATAAACATGCATGTGCTACAGAATGATTATAAGTGTCTATAGAAAAATAGATGTTTGGAAATTGATTTTGTAATTCATGGAGAACCGGTAATAAAATTTTTTGTTCTTCTTTAGATGTTATTAGTTTGCTTCCAGGTTTACTACTTGCAGCACCAAGATCAATAAATGTAGCTCCTTCTCTAACCATTTTTTCTGCCTGCTCAAGAGCACTCTTAATGGTATTGTATTTTCCGCCATCGTAAAAAGAATCGTTGCTTAGATTTAATATGCCCATAACCTTAGGTTCGCTTAAATCAATAAGTGATCCCTTACAATTTATAGAAAGAGGTATGATATTATTTTTAATAACTTTTTGCTTTGAAAGGAGAGATGTAACTAAATATATTCGAAATTTAGTGCAAATTAATAATTAAATGGAGCCTACCAGTAAAGAGTATTATGAAATTGTTAGCCGTTGTAGAGATTTATTTGAAAAAAAAATGAAAGATTACGGTGCAGCCTGGCGAATTTTAAGGCTTCCTTCTCTTACAGATCAGATTTTTATTAAAGCACAGCGCACTAGAAGTTTGCAAATAAATTCTGAACAAAAAATCGAGGAAGGTCAAGAATCTGAATTCATAGGTATAGTAAACTATAGTTTAATGGCACTCATCCAAATTGAATTAGGTGTTTCAGAGCAGCCTGATCTAAATGATATTGATGCTCTGGAGCTTTATGACAAACATCAAAAAATAATTTTTGAATTAATGCTCAATAAAAATCATGATTATGGCGAAGCATGGCGTGACATGCGCGTTAGTTCATTAACAGATTTAATTCTTCAAAAATTACTTCGTGTAAAACAAATTGAAGAAAACCAAGGCAAAACAACTGTGAGTGAGGGGATAGATGCAAACTACCACGATATGGTAAATTATTCCATTTTTGCACTTATTCATTTAAATGCTCATCAGTAAAAATGTTTTATATCGCCAATAAAATAGGAACTGTCTTTCTGACTCTTTTTGGAGTTGCCAGTTTGGTATTTTTTTTATTCACTGTTTTACCAGGCGATCCTGCACAAATGATGTTAGATCAAAACGAAGACAGTGCTCAACTTGAAATTATAAAGGCTAAATTTGGCTTTAATCTTCCCTTGTCGCAGCAGTATTTTTTTTACCTAAACGATTTATCACCTTTTTCAGTGCATTCAAAAAATGCAGAAGATTTTTCCTATTATGATCCAAGTGTCTATGGAGGCTGGAAACTTTTTTCAAATGCTTATAAGGTTTGGGTTATTAAAGCTCCTTATTTGAGAACTTCTTATCAAAATAGAGGTAAACCTATTACTAAAATATTAAAAGAAACGCTTCCTAATACTGCAATTTTAGCCTTATCCTCTATGATTATTGCAATTGTTTTAGGTATTTTTCTTGGGATAGTAGCCACTTTAAATAAAGATACATGGATTGATCGTTTTTTACAATTAATAAGTACTCTGGGTATGAGTGTTCCATCATTTTTTAGTGCAATTTTATTTTCATGGTTTTTTGGATATGTTTTACATGATTACACAAAACTAAATATGACCGGTAGTCTATATGAATTAGATGATTTTGGAGAGTCATATTCAATAGTATGGAAAAATTTAATATTACCCTCTTTTGTATTAGGGATTAGACCATTGGCTGTAATTATCCAATTAATGCGGAGTAATTTATTAGAAGTGCTTTCCCAAGATTATATACGTACAGCTTATTCTAAAGGCTTATCTAAATATAAAGTAATATTTAACCACGGATTAAAAAATTCTTTAAATCCAGTTATAACTGCTGTTTCAGGGTGGTTTGCTTCACTTTTGTCAGGCGCAATTTTTGTTGAATACATTTTTGGATGGAAGGGCTTGGGGAAAGAAATTGTGGAAGCTCTCAATCAATTAGATATTCCTGTAGTAATGGGTGCAGTTTTAGTTATTGCTCTTCTCTTTATTATCATTAATATTGTGGTCGATTTTATATACGCATATCTGGACCCAAGAATTAAAACAATCTAAACATGAGAGATCAAATAGTAGCTGGTAATTGGAAGATGAACAATGACCACAGACAAACAGAAATATTATTAAATGCATTAGCCGTTCACTCTAAACCTAAAGATGTTCGTGTTATGGTAGCACCATCTTTTACACAACTTTCACAAAGCATTGATCTCTTAAAAAATGATTCAATTAAGGTTGTTGCTCAAAATATGAATGCTGCAGCCTCTGGAGCATATACAGGTGAAGTTTCAGCAGCAATGTTAAAAGGGGTAGGGGTAACTACTGTCGTTTTAGGACATTCAGAACGCCGTTCCTTGTACCATGAAAATAATAGTTCCTTGTCAGAAAAAGTAAAGACCGCTATTGCTGAAGGAATGGAGATTATATTTTGTTTTGGTGAACAGCTTGAAGAACGAAAAGCAGATAGACATTTTGAGGTAGTTAAAGATCAACTATCAGAAGCTTTATTTGCACTTCCTGAAGCTGCTTGGGAGCATATTATTTTAGCGTATGAACCAGTTTGGGCTATTGGAACAGGAGAAACAGCTAGTCCTGCTCAAGCACAAGAAATGCATGCCTTTATTAGAAGTCTTATTGTAGAACGCTATTCACTTTCTTTGGCAAATGAGATTGCTATTCTTTATGGTGGAAGCGTAAAGCCAAGTAATGCAAAAGAAATATTTTCTATGGAAGATGTAGATGGTGGTTTAATTGGAGGTGCTTCTTTGAATGCTGAAGATTTTATGGCGATTGTTAATGCATTTTAAATGCCTAAGAATTATATAGAGTATAGTTTTTCAGTTCTGCCCAGTGATCCTTGGGAAGAGATTTTATTGGCAGAACTGCAATCACTTCCTTTTGAAAGTTTTGAAAACAGTGAAGGCCTCTTAAAAGCCTATGTTCCAGAAGACCTATATTATGACACTTTTTTAGATACTATTGATCTTTTAAATCATGATGAAGTTACCATAACCTTTGAAAAAAAAATAATTGAACCCGTTAATTGGAATTCGAAATGGGAGTCAGAGTTTCATCCTATATTAATCGGTAATGATTGTGTAGTTAGGGCTGATTTTCACGATAAACAAGACAAAAAGTTTGAATTAGTTATTAATCCGAAAATGAGTTTTGGTACGGGCCATCATCAAACAACTTTTATGATGCTTTCTTTTGCCTTAGATGAAGATTTTATAGGGAAACGAGTTCTAGACATGGGTTGTGGAACAGGAGTATTGGCAATTTTAGCTTCTTTAAAAGGTGCGAAAAGAACAGATGCTATTGATAATGACCCTTGGTGTATTGAAAATACAGCAGAAAATATCCAGACGAATAATTGCAATAATGTTTCTGTTTCTTTAGCAGAGTTGATTTCGGTACCCGAATCAACGTATGATATTATATTTGCTAACATTAATCGAAATATACTTTTAGATCAAATACCATCCTACTATACTGCATTGAAACCTAAGGGTTTTCTATTTCTTTCAGGATTTTTTGAAGCTGATGTGTCTAACTTAAATGAAAGTTGTCAAAATGAAGGATTATCTTTAGTAAATAAAAAACAAAAAGACTCCTGGAGGGCATTGAAATTCATTAAATGAACAAAGAAAGTCCAGAAATAAATCCACAAGAAATCACTGAGGTAAGCACCTTGGCAGAAAGAGAGCACGAAATTATTTTATATAATGATGAGGTTAATACTTTTGATCATGTTATTGAATGTTTAATTAATATTTGTGAGCATACATCTCTTCAGGCAGAACAGTGTGCTTATTTAGTTCATTTTTCTGGAAAATGTGGAGTAAAGTCAGGTACTTTGAAATTTTTAACCCCTCGATGTTCCGCTCTTTTAGAAGCAGGCTTATCTGCTGAGATTGTTTAAAATAAGAACTAATTTTTTTCTTTAGTTGAAATCAGCGACATTTGAATAAATAATATAAATGAAATCAATAAACATAACATTACTAATTTTTATGATTGCAACATTATCTGTTAAAAGTCAAAACGAACAAGACACTTCAATTTATCAATTTAAAGTTGAAAACCTTGAAGGTGAAGAATTCGATTTTAATGATTTAAAAGGAAAAAAAATAATGGTTGTAAATACGGCCTCAAAATGTGGACTTACACCACAATACAAAAAGTTACAAGCTTTATATGAAAAATATCAGAATGATAATTTTATTATTGTAGGTTTCCCTGCCAATAATTTTCTTTTCCAAGAGCCTGGAACTGATGAAGAAATTGCTGTTTTTTGTGAAAAAAATTATGGTGTAACTTTTCCCATGATGAGTAAAATTTCCGTTAAAGGCTCAAGTATGCACCCACTTTATGCTTTTTTAACTCAAAAAATTAAAAATGGTATTCTTAATTCAAGTGTTTCTTGGAATTTTCAGAAATACCTTATTAATACCAATGGAGAGTTAGCCAAAGTAATTTCTCCACGTACACAACCTGACGATCCCAGTGTAATATCTTGGATTGAAAATTAAATGAAAGATAAAGCTGATTTTAGAACTCTTTGTGTTCATGCAGGCGAATTAAATGATACCCAGTATGGAGGAGCTATTTCCCCAATTTATCCCTCTACTTCTTATGGATTTATTGATCAAGATATAAATCAATACCCGCGTTATTTTAACACTCCAAATCAGATTGGTTTAGCAAAAAAAATTGCTGCTTTAGAAGGAGCAGAAGCAGGTATGATTTTTGGGTCTGGAATGTCAGCTGTTAGTAATGCATTATTTTCTCATCTTGAAGCAGGTGATCATGTTGTTTTTCAAGATGATTTATATGGAGGTACACGTAATTTCATAAAACAAGAGTTTCCCAAGTATGGGATTGAATTTAGTTTTACGAAAGGATTAACTTCTGATAATTTTAAAATAGAAATCAAAAAAAACACAAAAGGAATTTTCATCGAAACGCCTAGTAATCCAACACTTAAGATAATTGATTTAAAAGCGATAAGTAACTTAGCTAAAAAAGCTAAACTTTGGACTATGATTGACAATACATTTGCTAGTCCAGTAAATCAAAATCCAATTAACTTTGGAATCGATACAGTAATTCATAGTGCAACAAAATATTTAGGAGGTCATAGTGATATTACTGCAGGTGTTATCTTAGGATCTAATAAATGCATGGAACTTGTCTTTAAATCAGCTAAAAACTTTGGTGGGAGTTTAAGTGAGCATACTGTTTGGTTACTGGAGCGAAGCGTTAAGACACTTTTTATTCGTGTTAAAGAACAAAATAAGAATGCCCAAAAGTTAGCAGAGTTTTTGGATGCAGAAGAATGGGTAACAAAAGTATATTATCCTGGTCTAGCATCACATCCTGATCATGCGCTAGCAAAAAGGCAAATGCATGGTTTTGGAGGAATGCTTTCTTTTAATCTGGCTATACCTATTGATTGCAAAAAGTTTTTATTAAATTTAAAATTAGTGAAACCTGTTATGAGTCTTGCTGGAGTTGAAAGCACAGCTTTGAGTCCCCGTCTAACTTCTCATGCATTATTAACAGAAGCAGAACGCATAAATCAAGGAATCACAAGTCAAATGATACGTTTTTCATCAGGTATTGAAGCTTTTTCAGATGTTAAATCAGATTTATTAAATGCCCTTAAAATGTCACGAAAATGAAAATTGATATTCTAGCTTTTGGTGCGCATCCTGATGATGTTGAACTTGGTTGTGGCGGAAGTATAGCCCTTTCAATTTCTCAAGGAAAATCAGTAGGAATTATTGATTTAACTGAAGGAGAATTAGGAACTAGGGGTAGTGCTATACTGCGAAAAGAAGAAGCAGCTGATGCCGCTCAAATCTTAGGAGTTTCCTTTAGAGATAATTTAAAGTTTCGAGATGGCTTTTTTCAAAATAATGAGGTACATCAATTAGAGGTGATTAAAAAAATAAGAGCCTACCAACCAGAGATCATTTTTTGTAATGCTTTTCGTGATCGTCATATTGATCACGGAAAAGGGAATAAGTTAATTAACGATGCCTGTTTTTTAAGTGGTTTATCAAAAATTAAAACTCAAGATAAAATTGGTGAATTTCAAAAGGAATGGCGGCCCAAAATTGTTTTAGAATATATTCAATGGAATGATATTGAACCAAATATAATTATAGATATTTCAGGTTTTTTAAATAAAAAAATAAAAGCTGTAACTGCTTTTTCAAGTCAGTTTCATGATGAAAATTCAAAGGATAAATCGACACCTATTAGTAGTTTAAATTTTTTAGAAAGTGTCTCTTATCGCGCAAAAAACTTTGGACGCCTAATTGGAACAAAAGCAGGGGAGGGCTTTACTTCAAAACAGCCGCTTTCTATTGGTGCTGTTAATGATCTAATACGTTAATATGTCAAATATCAATGCAAGTAATTAGATGGGGAATTTTAGGGTTAGGTAAAATTGCAAATAAGTTTGCTTCTGATTTGCTTTTGGTAGAAGACACAAAACTTGTAGCTGTTGCTTCCACAAATCTAGAGCGTGCAAAGTCATTTGCTTCATGTTATGGTGCAGATAAGTTTTATGGAAGCTATAATGAATTATTTGAAGATACTGCTGTAGACATCATTTATATCGCCTCCCTACATCCACAGCATGCCCCTTTAAGCATTGAATCTCTCCTTAATGGAAAAGCTGTTTTGTGTGAGAAGCCTCTGGCTATGAATGTTATTCAAGTTGAAGAAATGATTGCTGTTTCTAAAGAAAAAAAAATCTTTTTAATGGAGGCTCTTTGGACTCGATTTAATCCTGCTTTTTGTCAAGCAAAAACATGGATAGATGAAGGATCTTTAGGTTCTATCCATTATATAAATGCAACCTTTAGTTTCAATGGATTACATAAAGATGAAGATTCACGCTTATTTAACCCAATTAAAGGAGGGGGAACATTACTAGACATAGGTATTTATCCAATATTTTTAGCCTATTATTTACTTGGAATGCCAAAAAACATAAAAGCATCTGCACATCTAACCTCAAAAGGAGTAGATAAGCAGTTAGCTATTATATTAACCTACGATCATGCACATGCCATACTCTATTCTAGTTTCACACACAATGAAGACATGCGTGCAACTATAGCGGGTGAAAACGGTGAAATTTATATAGATGATAGGTGGCATGAATCACCAACTTTAAATTTGGTGCAGTCTAAAGTGAAAACACCTAAATCTTTTAAATTTTTGGGCCTTGGTTATTCATATGAAATAATAGAAGCCAGTCAATGCCTTAGAGAAGGTGTTATAGAATCTTCTAAATGGTCTCATCAAAATAGTTTAGAATTGATGAAAATCATTGATTCTGTTAGAAAAACAGCAGGAATTTCTTGTTATAACGATATTTGAAAAAAAGATAAAATTTCTTTATTAGCAATTATAGTTTAGTCGCTAAAAACGATTAAATTCGCATTTGAAAATGGTGGTTGTAGCTCAGTTGGTTAGAGCGCCTGATTGTGGTTCAGGAGGTCGGCGGTTCGAGACCGCTCTTCCACCCTCACTAAACAAAGGGATTACGTAAGGTTTTCCCTTTTTTTATTCTCTTTAGGGTACAATATGGGGTACAACATACAATTACTTATTCTTTATCTCGTACCTTAACTGGTAATACTTTGAAGCGTTTATTCTCTTTCCTAAATATAGGAATTGCACTTTACCGTTAACTACTTTCTTCGTGAGTTTTGATTAGCTTACGAGAATTAATCCCAGAACTTACTGAAGATGATATGCCTGTGGTTTAAAAGAAATGCTTTTAGAATATAGAGAATTTTGAATCTAAATGATTTTTCAAGTTATTAAATAATTCTGAAGATTTATTTTTTTGAGTATACCATTGAAATCCTAATAATAGCCATAAAATAGGAAAAACAAATCCCAAAACTACTTCAAACCAAAACCATCCATTTGGATTGGTGTTTACATTTAGGAAAATTTTTGATTTTTTATCTTTTACTTTCAAATCAATAATACCGTTAAATTTAATGACTGGGTTAAGTAGTTTGCTTTTAACAACTAATGAGAATTCTTTTTCAGAAAACTTCACTTTGTTAAATTCTCTTTCTATATAGTTTTTAACTTCACAAAGAAGTTGATTTTCAGATAGATTTTCATCTGACTCAACTAAAAAATTAAATGAAATTTCAGACATGATTTAAGTTTTTATTAAAATTTACTAGTAGGGTTAGTGTATTTTGAATAAACAATTTATGATGTAATCAGTATTAAACAAAGAAGTTCTTTTTTATAGGGTTGATTTTAAGACACTTAAATGTAGTTAAAATTAATAACTCAATATATCACAAAAACAAAGGCAAGTCTTCACTTAAATCATTAGTAGCTTGTTTTATTCTTGGTAAAGTGTATTGTAGAACTTACTGAAGATATGCCTGTGGTTTAAGTCTAAACAAATTTCAAAAGAGTGTGATAATTTATGAATGTAACGTTTGCGTATCTAAAGTTAAAATGTTACGTTTGCGTTACACAAGTATAAATTTTTATAAACTATGGAATATCAAACTGAAATATTAATCCCAATTTTTGCAATACTTTCTGGTATCATAATTCCAGTTTCTGTATTTGTTTGGCAATATTATGAAGGTAAGGGAAAAAGAGAAACAGTACTTGAAATATCCAAAAACCTGGATGACCCATCTAAAGTGGAGGAATTATTAAGAATTTTTGAGGATAGAAAAAAAGAGCCAATAGATTTCAGAAGGAATGGGGTAATAACAATGTTTGTTGGAATTGGTCTTTATCTATTGGGTTATTTGGCACTTGGAAGAGTTTTAGAAGGTGTTGGAGCTTTGGTTGGTTTGATTGGAGTTGGAACGACAATAGCTGGATATCTTTACCCAAATACTGGAAGGGAATTAACTGATGCCGTTGAAAAATATGAAAAAGAATAAGAATGGGCAGAAACCATTCAAAACTTTTAAATCATTTAGAAGAACTCCGAAAGTCTGCTAATCTAACTCAACAAGAATTGTCAATTAAGGCTGAGGTTTCAAGAAAAAGTATTAATGCTATTGAGAATGGAGTATATGTTCCATCAACTGTACTTGCTCTAAAAATTGCAAAAACTCTTAATTGTAAATTAGAAGATTTATTTAAGCTACCATAAATTACAATTCGGTCTTATTTAATAAGATAACAAATCCCTGAACTTATAGAAGATGATATGCCTGTGGTTAAAAGAAAACGCCACTAAAGTTAATGAGTAGTTTTGTGTCATTACTTGATATCTATAAGTCCAAATTCAACAAAATTATCTATTAAAAAATCCGCATATCTTATAAATCCTAAATCTGTAAAATGTACTCCATCAACCGTCCCCTCATTGTCGTTACCTATTGCATTTTTACTTTCAACATAAAAAATATTATTATAACCATCATAAATCATTTTTTGATATTCAGTTTTTAATGCTAAATTCATTTCCCTTATCTCATTTTCCATTTTTTTATCCAAAACTGAAGAAGTACCAAAAAAGTTTTCCACCAAAACAATTGGAGTTTTTGGATTATTTTCTCTTATAGTATTTATTAAAGGAATTGTTTTATTGGTTACGTTTTCTGGATTAATCATATTGGGCATACATTCTATAACGTAGAATAGAGGTTTTGATTCCGATATTAACTTTGCTATTGGCTGTTCCATTCTTACGTTCCCGCTAAATCCAAAATTCTTACAATCAAGGTCTAATTTTCTGGATATAATATTGGTATGAGCCATTCCTGGACGAGAGGCGCACCCGCCCTGAGTTATACTGGTTCCGTAAAAAATGATTGACTTATTTCTATTTTTTAAGGGTTTTTTAATTACACTATTTGAGTCAATACCAACTTCAATATTTAGAACCCCATCATATAGAGGTAGAAATATTTTAAACTCCCGCATCTCTTCTGACATATTATCTATTAGAGTAGACTCATTTTTAATACCGTCTGGACGGCCCGTATTAAGATATTGCCAGTTGTCTTTATTCTTGAAATATAAATCAACACCTTTAATCCCCGTTTCAGCCATATGGTTCATTTTTAAATCATTTAAAATTGTCCATTTAACACTTATAATCTTTGAATTAGAAATAAAACGAATAGACATTCCAGCTGATGATTTTGACAAATCCCATACAGGTTTTCTGACAATTTCTTTATACGAAATGGGTAATCTGTCATAACGATTTTGTTTGAGAGAATCTGAAATTAAGGTGCCTTCAAGGCTAAAAAAATTCTTACCATAGTATTTTATATCTCTTGATGTTTTTAAATCATTTTGTCCTGGAGCTAAATTTTGTCCAAAAGAAATCATTGGAACTAATAATAAAGCAAAAAGGAAATTTTTCATAGCGATGGTTCTAAGATTTTCAAATATAGAATAAACTAAGCTTTTAAATCACACAAACAAAGGCAAGTCTTCACTTACTTCATTAGTAGCTTGTTTCATTCTTGGTAAAGTGTATTGTAAGGCTATTTGAAGCATCTTAATGCGCTGGTTAGCGTCTAACTCATTTACATCCAAAGAAGTTTTTAAATCGTCTATAAGTAGTTGTAACTTTTCTTTTACTTCTAATGTTATTTTATCTGGTACTCCTGCTGTTCTTTCCATTTTTCCTATATTTAATTTAAATTATTCTTAATGAAACATCTATTACTATTCTTTGGTCTTATCCTATTTTCTTGTGGGGATAGCACATCAAAATTTGACTTACAGAAAAAGGAAATGATAGCAAACGAGTCCGCAAGATGGTTTACTATGGCTGAACCTAAAGACTTCGTCTTTAATGTACTTAACGATTCCACTTTTACGATTTCTTCTAAATTTGTTCATCCTATCCTCGCTAAAGAAGTAAGGTTTACCTACACATATTCCTATACTTCTTCCCTTGACAGTTTAAAAAAAAACGAACTCTCAAAACAAGAACTACTTGTTGAAGGCACGTTAAACAAGTATGTAGACAGAGAATAAAAATACTTACTTTATTTTTTAGAGAACGACATTATTCTAACAGTAACTTTTAGTTAGTTCTGATTAGCTTACGAGAATTAATTCCAGAACTTACTGAAGATGATGTGCCTGGGGTTTAAAAGAAAACGCCACTAAAGTTAATTAGTGACGTTAGTCTCTATAAGAGTAAGTGAATTATATTATTCTTACCTAACTAAATTACATGGCTTAAAACTTCAACTTTAGTCATGTCTATAATGTCAAGAATTTTTTTATAATTCATTTTTTGTTGAAGCAGGTTTTGGAAAAAACTATTCTTTATATAAAGTTGAAGACACTGAAATTACATTGAAGTATAAATATTTTTTAGTGAGTACTTATAAAAGTATTGAAGACTATAATAATAAGCACATCATAAGTGATGACTGTAATAAATTTATGGATTACTTTAAGAAAGAATATAGTGAGCTGATAGAATCTGAAATTTACAGGAAAGTTATCCTTATAAATTAAAAAACATAATCTTTAATAAAGAACTTCACTAATTAGGTTTAACGGCGTTTTATTTAGTCGCTTTTCTTAAAGTAGTATTTACGAATAAGCATATAAGCACCAAGACCAAAAATAAAAGCACCTGACGGATAGTCATTAAACTTGAAGCCATTACTTAAAAAATGGTACAATATGAGAAGTAACCCAATTGATGTATAAACTTCAGCTTCGTTTTTTTTGAAAAATTTCTTCATATACCAAAAATATAAAAGACAATTGGTTAATCACTGAAGTGACTAATCTAAAATAAATTAAAACCCTAACCTAAACCACAGGTATATCATCTTCAGTAAGTTCTGGCTTACAATAAACTTTACCTAGAGAAACAGGCTACTAATGAAGTAAGTGAAGACTTACCATTGTTTTTATAATCACTACTTCTAATTAATTTTAGGGACGTTTTCTATTTCTTCCTACCTGACACCCTTTTATAGTTTTGCTTTAAAAGCAAACACAACCAGAAGAAGGACAAGGATTACAAATAAAAATTTAACAATTAGCATCTTGAGAAGATTTAAAAATTACAATTACATATATCTTATTGATTTTGAATTATTTATAAGGTAAGCATTTTCTGTTTAGTGGCGTTTTTTAAATAACAGGCATATCATCTTCAGTATATATTTTTTCTCCTTTTTTTTGATTAATTTTTATGACCAGGTTTAAATAGTCTACCTTATAAAATATAATTAGGGATTGGAAAAAACCCTTAGTCACTTCTTTCAATTTCATGTAACACAAAAATATCTTGAAAGAATATTTTTTGGCTGTTAAAAACATTATCCCTTTTGTTTTGAACTATATTTTACGTTCTATAAGTGTTTTTTTTACAATGCCTTCGGCTATTTTTTATATCAAAGTATTACTTAAATTATAAATTATGTTAATATCAAAAATGGGTGTTATAGGCACTTCCAGAAAAGAAGATGAACGTCGTGTTCCTATTCATCCAGAACATTTAAAAAGACTTCCAGTTGACATTCGAAAACATCTTATATTCGAGGAGGGCTACGGTCTTCCTTTTAATGTTTCTGATGAAGAAATTATTGGACAGACTGGCGGTATGGCTCCAAGAGAATCTCTATTATCAGATATTGGTAATGTTATTATTGCAAAACCATTAGCATCAGATTTAAGAGCTGTTAAACCAGGAGGAGTAGTTTGGGGCTATCCTCATTGCATACAACAAGTAGAAATTACGCAAATAGCCATTGACCGTAAACTTACGTTAATAGCATTTGAAGATATGTTTGTTTGGAAACCTGATGGAACGATGGGTCGCCATACCTTTTATAAAAACAATGAAATGGCAGGTTATAGTGCTGTGATTCATGCCCTTCAACTTAAGGGTATTGACGGACACTATGGTAATCAAAGAAAAGTAATCATCTTTAGTTTTGGTGCCGTTAGTAGGGGTGCTATATACGCTTTAAAAGCTCATGGTTTTAGAGATATTACAATTTGTATTCAAAGACCTGATCATGAAGTAAGAGAAGAGGTATTGGATGTAAATTATACTCGAATTGAAAAAGGAGGCCTAAACGAATCTAGGTTAAAGGTAGTAGAGCATGACGGGAAAGAACGACCACTTATAGATTTGATTGGAGAGTCTGATATTATCATCAATGGAACTTATCAAGATACTGACGACCCGATAGATTTTGTTATTGAGGATGAAAAAGATATGATGAAACCTGGCGCCTTAATAATTGATGTAAGTTGTGACCAAGGAATGGGTTTTTATTTTGCTACTCCCACTACTTTTAAAGAACCACTTCTTAAAATTGAGCAAATTGATTATTATGCGGTAGATCATACCCCAAGTTATTTTTGGGAAAGTGCTTCTCGATCAATTTCTGCAGCATTAATCGTTCATCTAAAAGCTGTTATGCAAGGCCCTATAGGATGGCAAAAAAATATTACTATTAAAAATGCAATTAACGTTTCCAATGGAGTTGTGTTGAAAGATGAAATTTTAGATTTTCAACACCGTCAAAAAAAATATCCTCATCTATTTCTTTAAAACAGCTCTAATTATTGCATTCGAACATGCATTCTGTGTATCAGAAAGCGATAAAGCAGATTATAATAGCCTTCACGTTCATATGCTTATTGACACTAATACAGACGTGACTTATAAAGAAGTCAAGTATGGACTTAGGAATGTTTCTGAAGGAGACTATCAACCAGTCTATGATAATGAAATGGTTTGCAAATATATCTCGAAGCATATAGGTAAAGATGTGGACTATAACATAGTATTTAAAAGCTAAACGTTTCCATGCATTCTTTAATTTCTAAACATGGTGGAGGGTTTTTTAGAATCGTTTTTTATTTAGATACTAGTTCTTGTATCTAATGTAACCCCAAACCTCAGCATAATAAGACACTAAATACATTGAACACCAAATATTCTATCTAACGTGTTAACAAAAAGAGTATTATAGATTTATTAAGTGGGGGGTTTCCTTAGGGCTTAACTGGTATAGAGAGATGTAATCCAAACTCTCCTAGTCAGGGGTGTTTTCTTTTAAACCAGAGGGATATCATCTTCAGTAAGTTCTGTCTGTGGTTTAGTTACAAACTAAAAGAAATAGTAATAATATAATGAACTCTAACTGATTGTTAAGCAGTAATAATTTTACTCCGTTAACTATTAAGTCTAATTTCTTTTAGCTTTATAAATCCTAAAGCATCCAATATTTTAATAATCAAAAATGTAATATCAATTTCATGCCACTTTACTCCGAAATTAGGATTACTTGCATGCTTGTGATGATTATTATGATATCCTTCACCCATCATTAAAAAATCAAAAGGAAAGAGGTTTTTACTTGTGTTTTTCATTTTATAGTTTTCATAACCATAAATATGGCCAAACCAGTTGATAATCGCACCGTGAATTGGAGCCATTAAAAAAGTTACAGGAAATAATAACCATTGCCACCATGATGTTACAAAAAATGAAAAGTATAATAAGTAAGATAAAATCCAAAATATGCGAGATAAATTAGAACTTGCAAATAGGTCAAAACTTTTCCACTGTGGAACATTTTTAATGAAACGCTGATCAACTTTAATACGTTGTTCATTAATATCGTGATAAATTGTTTTGGTTTTCCACATCATTGCAAATAAGCTAGCATCATAAGATGGAGAATGAGGATCTTTTTCGGTATCTGTGAAAGCATGATGCATTCGGTGCAAAATTCCATAACCATAAGCGCTTAAATAGCTAGGACCTTGAAAAATCCAAGTCAAAAAAAATGTGATTCGCTCCATCGTTTTAGACATTGTAAAAACTTGATGAGCTGAATAGCGATGAAGAAAGAAAGATTGAAAGAATAAACCACCATACCAAAGAATTAAAATAAAAATAATAATTTCCATATTTTTTTTATTTAAATATAGTTTCTAAAATCAAGTCAGGCAATGAACTTAGATCAATAAATTTTATGTACCAAACGTTTTCTTATTCTACTTAAAGCTTGTGCGGTTACACCAATATAAGAACTTATATACTTTAAAGGAACAGATTTTAATAATTCTGGTCTTTCTTTAAATAATTTTAAGTAACGCTGTTCTGCGTTTAGATTTAATAAGTCTTGTTCTCGTTTAGATTTAATTAAAAAAAGATCTTCTGCTGTTAATCTTCCAATAAGATTTCCTATTTGAGTTGATTTATAAACTGATTGCAAGTCTTCATAAGAAATACTTAACATAGCGGTCTCTGTTAGTGTTTGTAATTGATAATTTGAAGGTGATTGTGTTAAAAAAGAATCATAAGCACTAACAAACTGATTTTTAAAACTAAAGCCAAAAGTTATTTCTTTTTCTGGATTATCTCTAGGAATAAATAAGCGAACAATACCAGATTCTATAAATGATATATGGTTTTCTATTTGATTCACTTTTATAAAAACTGATTTCTTTGTGATTATTCTTCGATGAAGTTTTGAAATAAAAAAATTCCAATCTAAGCTAGATATGGAAGCAATTTTATCTAAATATAATTTTATTTGATGCATTTTTTTAACAGTGATGATTAATTTCAATAATTATTTTCAATATAATTAAAAAAATGAAACCCTTCTGAATTAACAAAAGGGTTCTCTATTTATTAACCATAAACAAAAACTAATAAAACGTTTATAATAGTTAAGACAGCTATTTCATTAAAAAGTAACATCTGTAAATAATAATAATTCGTTAAAATTATAAGTCCATATCACACAAACAAAGACAAGTCTTCACTTACTTCATTAGTAGCTTGTTTCATTCTTGGTAAGGTGTATTGTAGAACTTACTGAAGATGATATGTCTGTGGTTTATTAATGGCTATTATCTTTAGTGCTTTATGATTATTGTTGTAGGAGT
>Ga0115569_10001115_pt1 | contig 20829 bp, 20 predicted proteins | sample COGITO_mtgs_1205_2_FD_87295 | JGI IMG/M metagenome (GOLD analysis project Ga0115569, IMG submission 87295) | Pelagic marine microbial communities from North Sea - COGITO_mtgs_120503 | ecosystem: Environmental > Aquatic > Marine > Epipelagic | place: Germany:Helgoland, sampling site Kabeltonne... | reverse complement strand
ATAAAACTGGCAAAGTTGAGCAACGTGATGTTAATCTTGAAAACTGGAATGATCTAACAATAAATTATGATAAACACCATAAAAGTTTTCAGGTACTTTGCTATGCTTACATGATTGATGAAAAAATCCTTCAAAACAACGAATGTGAAGCAGGTATTATTTCATTTAAAAATTTATCCTCAGGGTTTTTGAAATTTCAAAAAATAGATAAGCTTACAAAACCTGTCAAAAAACATTCTATTATTAACGATACAATAATTACAGACTTTTGTACCGAATTAAAAAAATTAATTACTGAAATATTTAATTCTAATATTGATTTTATCCAAAAACACGTATCTTAATGGATGTCTTAAATAATTATATTTTACAAAGAGGTATTAAAAAATCTATAGTTGTTGATGTCTATTATTCTCAAAAAAAGCATCAACAACCGATTATCATATTTTGCCACGGCTATAAGGGTTTTAAAGATTGGGGAGCTTGGCATTTAATGGCTAATAATTTTTCTGAAAAAGGTTATTGCTTTGTGAAGTTTAACTTTTCACACAATGGTGGTACAACTTCAAATCCAATTGATTTCTCCGATTTAAATGCATTTGGCCTTAATAACTATACAAAAGAATTAGATGATTTAAGTGATGTTATAGATTGGGTACAAAATTATTTTAAAAGTAACTTGTTTGTTAATAGCAAAAATATTTGTCTTTTGGGTCATAGTCGTGGTGGAGGTATTTGTATTTTAAAAGCATCGCGAGATCAACGAATCAAAAAAGTAATTACCCTAGCAAGTGTTTGCGATTTTAAAAAACGTACAAAAGCCATTAGTGATTTGAAGGATTGGAAAAAAACAGGTGTTGCTTATGTGTTAAATGGGAGAACACATCAGAGAATGCCGCATTTTTACCAATTTTATGAAGATCTAATAGCCAATAGCGAGGCTCTTAATATTGAAGTCGCAACAAAGCAAATACAAATCCCTCAACTCATTATTCACGGTGACTCAGACTCATCAGTATCTATTGAAGAGGCTCAAAAATTGCATAGATGGAACCCTAAAAGCGAACTTCGTACCGTAAAAAATGCAAATCATGTCTTCAACACAAAACATCCTTGGAATTTAAATTATATGCCCCCTGAATTATTATCAGTTATATCACTAATATCAAGATTTTTAATAAAGGAATCATAGTCAAATTCCATGTCTTACTATTTCAAAAAGTTTTTTTCAATAATATAACCTTTACTAAACGCAACCTTTTAAAAAAATTGTATCTACTAAATAGTTAGTTAGTTTTAATTCCTTTCAATTTATTGCCAAGGAGTAACATTATTAGATTATATCAATCTAGTTGTTACTCCTTAATTGTTTAATTAGCTAAAATATCGAACTTCTCAATGTGACTATTCTCGCTTTAGAAGGTCTCTACTTAACTTACTTATTCCTTTATGGAGACGTTGCTAATAATTGTTATTACAACGAAAAGCCTATAATTTGGTTTTAAAAAATTGTGTTTTTTTCTATTTTTATACCGTTACTTAGCAAAAAATTAATGTCGATCATATAATGCCTCAAAATGAATTGGAAAAATAGGATGAATATGAGCTAAAATATGTACAGAAAATAGAGATTAAATATGGTAAAATTGATTGAAGATATAGGTGAGACTTACAAAAAGATTGTTTGGAAATTCGTAGTTGAAATAAATGACATGAAAATAGGGGTTGTTTATGAAGCAGATAATGATCATAAAGGATTTACTTACTTTAAGTTTATTGATGATAGGTTTATTTACGAAGAATTAGTAAGTGATGTGTTAAGTGACGATGATAAGTTTAATATTGAAGAAATCTTTTTTAATGACACAAATTATAATAGTTAAGAAAGATGTTGTTAAGAGATAGTGACACGAGAATAAACGCTATTAAAAAACATCAAAGTGAAAAAGTGACTACTCTAAAAAATAAAAAAGAGCTATAAATTAATATAACTCTTTAGTAATTAATTAGTGGAGAAGATGGGATTCGAACCCACGACCTCTTGACTGCCAGTCAAGCGCTCTAGCCAACTGAGCTACATCCCCAATAGTTATTTTAACCCACTTAGTACCAAGACAGGTTTTGTGCTATAAAAATCCTTCTTCAGAATTGTGTTTTTTTCCCACTTTTTTATAAAAAACCCCCGTTTTCTACGAACTACACATAAAACATCTGGGTCGTGAGACTTGTAGTGTTCTAAAACACCTTGAAACGTTGTCGCATTCTCAGTTTCAGTTATATTAGTTATGATAGCTTGTAAAGGCTCATTGATATTAAAATCTCCAACATTATAGTAGGTGGTTTTAACCAGAAGTAAATTAATAACTGTTTTAAATTTATTCTTAATATCTAATAATGGCTTCAAAGAATTCTCTTTTTTCAAAATAGCTGACTTAACAGCTAATAAAATTCTAGTTATCGGCTTAAATACATAATTTTCAGGAATAATTAGAGCAGGTATTTGTGTTTGCTTAATAATTTTACCTGACGTATTTCCTAAAAAAACCTCGTCCTTAACGGAATTAGTTCTTGGTTCTATTAATATCAAATCAATGTCGGCAGCTTTACCAATTAATTTTAATGTATCTATTAAATTGCCTTTTAAGACCTTGACTGAGAAATCAATATTTTTAGTATCTATTTTAGATACTAATCCGTTTAAATACGCTTTCCCCTCACGCTCTAAAATGGCATCAACCTTTATCATGGTGCCTGCCTTGGGGTAAACATTATAAACTTGAACAATAAATAGTTTCGCATTGAATGCCTTTGCGAAATCAACAGCATACTGCAAATGACTCAACACATTATCTGAGGATCCAACTGGGACTAAAATATTTTTCATAAGTACACTTTAAAGCCTATTTTTAAACTTTAATAACAAAAATACATCTTTTTATTAAGTAATTAAGATGCGACCTATCAGTTGAAAACGACAATCACATTTAAACAAATTAACAAACTTGCTATTCCAGCGTTAATTTCAGGAGTCTCCGAGCCAATTTTATCATTGACTGATGCTGCTATTGTAGGAAATATTCAATTTAATGCTACAGAATCGCTTGCTGCTGTTGGTATCGTGACAACATTTTTATCAATGTTAATTTGGATATTAGGACAAACTAGAAGTGCCATATCTTCTTTAGTCTCTCAATATCTTGGTGCTAATAATTTAGATGCAATAAAAACACTTCCGGCACAGGCTATTCTTTTAATTACGTCCTTAAGCATCGTCATTATAATTCTTACTTACCCCTTTGCTGAATACATTTTTAAACTATACAACGCTTCTGATATAATTTTAGATTACAGTGTTAATTATTATAGAATCCGTGTTTTTGGTTTTCCTTTTACCTTATTTACAATTGCTGTTTTTGGAACCTTTAGGGGCCTTCAAAATACTTTTTATCCGATGATAATTGCCATTGTAGGTACAGTTATAAACATTGTTCTAGATGTAATTCTTGTTTACGGTATTGAAGGTATTTTACCCGCAATGCACATAGAGGGAGCAGGTTATGCAAGTGTTATTGCACAATTAATAATGGCTTTGCTGTCTATCTACTACCTGCTCGTTAAAACAACATTTTCTCTTAAAGTTAGTCTTACACTAAACAAAGAAATTAAAACCTTTTCTTTAATGATTCTAAACCTATTTGTGAGAACCTTAGCTTTAAATATCACGTTATATTATGCAAGTGCTTTTTCGACTAGCTACGGAAAAGAGTATATAGCCGCTTATACCATTGCCATAAATCTTTGGTTTTTAGGGGCCTTTATTATTGATGGATATTCCAGCGCGGGAAATATTCTTTCCGGAAAGTTGTTTGGACAAGAAAACTATCAAGCCCTTTTAAGACTGAGCTCTAAGCTTATTAAATACGGCATTATTTTAGGAATATCCATGGCAATAATTGGAGGTCTCTTCTACGAGATTATCGGTACTGTGTTTACAAAAGACCCCAAAGTACTACATGAATTTTATCAGGTTTTTTGGATCATTCTTTTGATGCAACCATTATGTGCTTTAGCATTTATTTTTGACGGTGTCTTTAAAGGACTTGGTAAAATGAAATATTTAAGAAACGTGCTACTCTTTTCTACTTTCATGGTTTTTTTGCCTCTACTTTTTTGGCTAGACTCTATGAATTATAAACTTTATGGTATTTTTATAGCATTTACAGCATGGATAATTGCCAGAGGAGTCCCTTTAATAATTAAATTTAGACAACAATTTTCACTCCTATCTCAAAAGGTGTAACTTTGAAAATTATTACCTGATTGTATCATGAAACTAATAACCCTTTTTTATCAAATTAACATCAATGAAAAATTGAAAAGCGCCCCAAATAGTGACTATGAAATAGGTGTTTTTATTGGGACACTATTACCTTTTATTATTTTAGTAACCATTGCCTTTTTGGTTTTTAAATACAACAAAAATAAAATTAAAAAAAACTGATATGGATATCCTGAATTTTCTAAGTGGCAACGGTCTATTCCTAGTGCTAGGGGTTGCTTTGATTATTATTTATTTTATAAACCGAAATAAGAAATCTCGATGAGTCATATTCGCATTACAAAACAATTCTCATTTGAAACAGGACACGCGCTTTACGGCTATGATGGTAAATGTAAAAATGTTCATGGTCATAGCTATCGGCTAGAGGTTACGGTTATTGGGATTCCTATAAATGATAACACGAATGTTAAATTTGGCATGGTTATCGACTTTGGAGATCTTAAAAAAATTGTAAAAGAAGAAATTGTCAATGTTTTTGATCATGCTACAGTCTTCAATAAAAACACTCCACATGTTGAATTAGCAAGAGAACTGGAAATTAGAGGGCACAATGTTTTGCTTGTTGATTACCAACCAACAAGTGAAATGATGGTCATTGATTTTGCTTCAAAAATAAAAAAGCGATTACCAAGAAATATTAAATTATTCTCTTTGAAACTTCAAGAAACAGCCACAAGTTTTGCAGAATGGTATGCAAAAGATAATGAATAAGGTTCAGCACATATCCGTTTCTAAAGGTAAAAAAGTCTATTTTTCATCAGATAACCACTTGGGGGCTCCAACTATGGGTAAATCTAAGGAGCGTGAAAAAAAATTCGTTAATTGGTTAGATCATATAAAAACTGATGCAGCAGCAATCTTTCTTCTTGGCGATTTATTTGATTTTTGGTTTGAGTATAATAAAGTTATTCCTAAAGGGTTTACTAGAACTTTAGGAAAACTCGCTGAAATTTCTGATTCTGGTATTCCTATTTATTATTTTGTTGGTAATCACGATTTATGGATGAATGGATATTTTGAAGAAGAACTAAATATTCCTGTTTTTCATAAGCCAAAAGAATTCTTTATAAATCAAACTTCCTTTTTTATAGGTCATGGTGACGGCCTTGGACCGCATGATATAGCCTACAAGCGAATGAAAAAAGTCTTTATAAATCCTATTTTTAAATGGGTTTTTAAATGGGTTCATCCAGATATAGGGGTGGCTATCGCTCAATACTTATCAGTAAAAAATAAGCTTATTTCTGGAGATCAAGACGCACAATTCTTAGGAAATGATAACGAATGGCTTGTACAATATTGTAAAAGGAAACTTGAAGAAAATCATCGCGATTATTTTGTGTTTGGTCATAGACATCTACCATTAGAAATCCCACTAAACACAGCATCTACTTATATCAATTTAGGAGATTGGATACAATATTTTACCTATGGTGTCTTTGACGGAAACAAACTTGAATTAAAAACATACTAGTCAGATTCATGTGCCTTCATGTCTTCTGTTAAATCTAACTTTCTAAATGATGGCGAAACAATTCCAGTTGTAACAACCGTAATTAATGTCATCGTTCCTCCAAAAACAACAGCAGAAACAGCTCCCATTAATTTTGCTGTTAAACCACTTTCAAAGGCTCCAAGCTCATTGGATGAGCCAACGAACATGGAATTTACTGAAGCAACGCGCCCCCTCATATCGTCAGGGGTTTTTAATTGTAAAATTGTTTGTCTAATCACCATTGAAACTCCATCCGTTACACCACTAAAAAATAAGGCTATCACAGATATCCAAAACACAGAAGATATCCCAAAAACAATAATACAAAGACCAAAACCAAAAATCGCAATAAGTAATTTCATCCCAGCATGTCTACTAATTGGAATATATGCTGTTACAAGCATTGTTAAAAATGCACCAACTGCCGGAGCCGCCCTTAAAACTCCGAATCCTTCTGGACCAACCTTGAGAATGTCTTGTGCAAAAACTGGTAATAAAGCAACTGCGCCACCAAATAAAACAGCCACCATGTCTAAGGTAATAGCTCCTAATATCGCTTTTGTTTTGAACACAAATCGCACACCTTCCTTTAAACTCTGAAAAATTGGTTCTCCAATTTTTGGATTTAAAATTGGTTTTGGTGGAATTTTAAATAAAAAAATTAATGAAGAAATGACTAAACCAAAAACAACACATAAGGACCAATGAACACCAATCCAATGAATGCACGCCCCTGCAAATGCAGGTCCTAGAACGGACGCCATTTGCCATGTTGAACTATTCCAAGTAGCAGCATTTGGATACACTTTTTTTGGAACGATTAAAGCTACCAGTGAAAAAATCGTTGGTCCAAAAAATGATCGTAAAAACCCTCCAAAAAAAACAAGGCCATAAATACAATACAACACGCTATTTACAGTCCAGTCCCCAACAACTCGTGGCCAAGTGAGTAAAAACAAACCAAAACTAATAAAACTAAAAGCAGCAATACACTTGGCTAATAAGTTTCTCTTTTCACTCTGATCAACAATATGACCGGCAAACAGAGCCATGGTAAAAGCAGGAATTATTTCCATAAGACCAATAATTCCTAATGATAACGGATCCTTCGTCAATGTATATACCTGCCATTCAATAATTATAAATTGCATAGACCAACCAAAGACTAACACGAATCTCACTAATAAAAAAATATTAAACTCCTTAAATCGAAGCGCTGCGTAAGGATCTGTTTTTGACATATTATGGTTTTATATCTTTAATTTTTAATTGTAAAGTAATGTTCCCTTGCCAGTGGTTTTCATCAATAGAGTATATAGCTTTAAACAATTTGTGATTTGAAATTATATTTAATTTATCTCCCAAGCTAAATCCAATTCCTGGAATAGGGGTTCCTCCCGACTGGGTTAATGTCATTCGTAGATGCTTTAAGTCTTCTCCAACACATTTCCCAAAACCTGTGTCTTTTAAATTATCAGACATAAATATTGGACTCATGTTTCCGGGGCCAAAAGGCGCAAATTGCTTTAAAATTCTCCATAATTTTTGATCTATTTGACCTAAGTCAATGGATGCATCTACTTTTGCCTCTGGAGTCATATAAGCCAAATTAATAGTTTTTGAAACCTCATATTCAAATGCCTCCTTGAAAGCCTCATAATTTTCCAACCTAATGGTTAAACCTGCTGCATATTTGTGTCCTCCAAATTGTTCAATATGTTCTGAACATGACTCAAGTGCGTTGTAAATATCAAATCCAGTAATAGATCTTGCTGACGCAGCCAAAAAATCTCCACTTTTTGTGAATACTATTGTTGGCCTATGATATGTTTCTATAAGCCTTGAAGCAACAATACCAATAACACCTTTATGCCAAGTGTCTTTAAAAACGATCGTTGTCATCTTTTCCTCTTCTTTATCATCCTTAATTAGTTGCAGCGCCTCATTGGTAATTTGCTTATCTGTTTCTCTTCTGTCTAAGTTAAACTGCTCTATTTCAGCTGCGTATTCATTCACCAAAATTACATTTGTTTCAGACAATAAAGTGACCGCATAATTACCGTGTTTCATCCGTCCAGCAGCATTAATTCTTGGCGCAACTCGAAATACAAGATCTGTTATTGTGATATTTTGTTTGTTTGCTTGGCGCAAAATTATTTCAATTCCGGGTCGTGGATTCGAGTTGACCACTTGTAATCCAAAATAAGCAAGAACTCTGTTCTCTCCAGTAATTGGCACTATATCTGCACCAATTGCCAATACTACTAGGTCTAGATATGCAGTGAGTGCATCAATACTCTTTCCTTCTTTTGAGTTCAGGGCTTGAATAAGCTTAAATCCAACTCCGCAACCACATAATTCTTTGTAAGGGTATGTACAATCTTGTCGTTTAGGGTCTAAAACAGCCACCGCACCGGGCAGTTGAGCTGCAGGTCTATGATGGTCACAAATAATAAAATCAATACCTTTATTTTTTGCGTAAAGAACTTTGTCAATAGCTTTTACACCACAATCAAGAGCGATTATTAGGCTAAAATCATTATCATGAGCAAAGTCTATTCCCTTATATGACACCCCATACCCCTCCTCATACCTGTCGGGGATGTAGGTTGCAACAGTTCGTGTTCTGGTTGTTAAATAAGTAGACATCAAGGCGACAGATGATGTTCCATCGACATCATAATCTCCATACACTAAAATATGTTCTCCCGAATTAATTGCTTTTTCAATTCTTGATACTGCGACCTCCATATCTTTCATTAAAAAAGGATCGTGCAAGTCTTCTAAATTAGGTCTGAAAAAATGCTTCGCATCATGGAATGTTTCAATACCCCTTTGAACTAAAAGAGCTGCAATAACATCATTTATTTGAAGTTGGTCTTTAAGATGTTCAACCTTTGTAACTTCTGGCTTCGGCTTTAGTGTCCAACGCATAAATACCTCAGATAATTAATTATTTTGATAGTGAATCTCGATACTTAATTCAGCAAATCGTCGAAACATTTCCATGACTCCACAGTATTTTTCAACTGACAAATCAACTGCTTTTTTAAACTTTGATTGATTTAGATTATTCCCTTTAAAATAATATCTGATAATTACTTTATTGAAATATTTTGGATGCTCTTGTGTTAATTCTCCTTCTACATCCATGTTAAATTCGTAGTCTGTAATCTTCATTTTATTTAAAATTGAAACTACATCAATCCCAGAGCAACCCGCAAGAGCAGACAACATCATCGTTTTTGGCGATACTCCAAAAAGCTTGTCTGAGCCTTCTACATGAGTATCCATCAAGGTGGTATTACCACTCGGATCGTCAGACTCAAAAGACATACCTCCTTGCCATTCTACTTTGACTTTTCTTATCATATATAAATATTTTTTGTTTCTTGTTACTATCAAAAATAAGACTATTAAATTAATAATTTATACATATGGCATTGGTAAATCCTCTATCCTCAAATCACGATTCAGAAACTCATGAATTAGCAGCATTCTTCAACGAAACTTTAGGTTTTTGTCCTAACTCTGTATTAACTATGCAGCATCGCCCCACCATAAGTAAAGCTTTTATCAATTTAAATAAGGCTGTAATGGCTAATGAAGGAAAGGTGACCTCTGCTCTAAAACGAATGATTGCTTGGGTAAGTAGCAACGCAACAGGGTGCAGATATTGCCAAGCTCATGCGATCAGAGCTGCAGAACGATACGGCGCTAAGGATGAGCAGCTAAAACATATTTGGGAGTTCAAAACACATCCAGCTTTTAATGATGCCGAACGTGTTGCTTTAGAATTTAGTCTTGCTGCTTCATTAGTTCCAAATGCTGTTAATGCTGATATTAAATCACAATTACATGCTTATTGGAATGATGGCGAAATCGTTGAAATATTAGGAGTCATTTCTCTTTTTGGTTTTTTAAACCGTTGGAATGACAGTATGGGGACCACTATTGAGGAAGATGCTGTTAATAGCGGTAAGCAATATCTTGAAGGGCATGGTTGGGACGAAGGAAAGCATAACGGCTCTGCCTATTAATACTTATTAAAGTCTTAAAAAATTATTTTTTGCCCTGAACAACAATCACTAATTCTCCTTTTGGGGTGTTGTTCGAATAATAATCTAATACTGTTTTAACAGTACCTCTGTATGTTTCCTCATACATTTTTGATAATTCTCTTGACACTGAAACACATCTGTCCTCTCCAAAAAAATCACAGAAAGAGGACAGTGTTTTTAAAAGCTTATGAGGGCTTTCATAAAAAATCATGGTTCTTGTTTCATCTGCTAGTAATCGCATTCGGGTTTGCCTACCTTTCTTAATTGGTAAAAATCCTTCAAACACAAATTTATCATTAGGTAAACCACTATTTACCAAAGCGGGAACAAAGGCAGTTGCACCCGGCAAGCAGTCTACCTCAATATCATTTTGAATACAGGCTCTTACGAGTAAAAACCCTGGATCAGAAATAGCAGGAGTCCCAGCGTCACTAATTAAAGCTAAGTTTGTTCCTGATTTTAATTTTTGAATGATTCCACCAACAGTTTTATGTTCATTATGCATATGATGACTTTGCATCGATGTTTTAATGTTAAAATGCTTTAATAGTTTTCCTGACGTTCTTGTGTCTTCCGCTAAAATCAGATCGACCTCTTTTAAAACTTCAAGAGCTCTCAAGGTTATGTCTTGAAGGTTTCCTATTGGAGTCGGGACTATAAATAATTTACTCATGAACCAAACTTGGTTTCAATAATTTCCATAAAACGATTTTCAATGTCAGATTTATCAACCCAATTATTGTGTTCCGGCTTGACTTTATTTTGTATAAAGTCATAGGCTAGTTTAAAAGAATTCAAAGTATTTAACTCTGATAGAGCGCGTTCATAGTCTTCAATTTTACCGTCAAAAAGATGTGTTACAAATGCTAGCTTATCATTTAATCCTATAGAAAATTTACTTTTTTTGAGCCTATCATGAAGTGTTTTCTTACTCTCATCAGTCTGTGTATTATTTAAATCTACAACAGGTTCAAAAACAGGGATTTCTTGGAAATCAGCAACTAAATTCTCTAACTCATTTTCCAAATCTGTAGCAACTGGAATTACAGAATCCACTAAAGCATCAATTGCATGTGTCTCATTTGGCATTTGAGCAACCATGTCCTTTATTTTTTCCATAACTGGCTCAAAAATCTCATCATCTTCAGTATCATCAAGATTAACATAAACCTGATTTTCAACCTCAACCGCATCACTAACGGTATTATTGAACGTTTTTTCAATAGTATCAAAAAAAGAAGTACCACTCCCTATTGTTGGCATGTCATCTTCAAAGTTTTCCTGAGCAAATTTTAAAACAGTTAATTTCTCGTAAAGTTCAGAAACTTCAGCATATAATTTATTGACATCCTCCTGACCTTTTAATTTTAAAATTCTATGGGCTATACTAATTAAATCTGCCTCGAGTTTCTTCTTCATAACTTTTAAATATAATACAATTTAGGTTTTTGATTTTTAATAAATTTACGCCACCTTTATGGAAACGAAAATTTACCTCGTTTTATTGATAAAATTACAAAATGTTTCTTGAAAATACAGTAAATCATAAAGAACAATTTGGGTGGATAGAAGTCATTTGTGGATCTATGTTTTCGGGTAAAACAGAAGAGCTCATTCGGAGGTTGAAACGTGCTCAATTTGCAAAACAAAAAGTGGAAATATTCAAACCCACCATTGATGTTAGATACAATGAAGATAAAGTAGTCTCTCATGATGCCAATGAAATTAGGTCGACTCCTGTACCTGCAGCGGCAAACATTCCTATTCTGGCAGATGGCTGTGATGTTGTTGGTATTGACGAAGGTCAGTTTTTCGATAATGAAATTGTTCGAGTATGTAATGATCTCGCCAATAAAGGTATTCGTGTAATCGTAGCTGGATTAGATATGGATTTTAAAGGGAATCCATTTGGCCCAATGCCCAATCTTATGGCGACTGCCGAGTATGTTACCAAAGTACACGCTGTATGTACAAAAACTGGAAATCTAGCTCAATATAGTTACAGAAAAGCCAAAAGCAATAATTTAGTACTGTTAGGAGAGGTTGAAGAATATGAGCCTCTTAGTAGAGCTGCTTATTACAAATCAATGCTTCGAGAAAAGCTTCGAAACATTACCGTTAATGAGCACGAAGAATTATCTACTAAACGTAAAACAGGAAATGGCTGAAGCCCACGAAACAATCTTAGAAGTTAATTTAAATGCACTCGAGCAGAATTACATTTATCTTAAATCTAAACTTCAAAAAAAAACAAAATTTTTAGCCGTTGTTAAAGCTTTTGGTTACGGCAGTGACGCAGGTATTATCTCTCAAAAACTTCAGCAATTAGAGGTAGATTATTTTGCAGTTGCTTACACGTCTGAAGGTGTTGCTCTGAGAAAAGCGGGAATCACCAAGCCCATTCTTGTATTCCATCCTCAAATTGTCAATTTTAAAACAATTATTAAACATTGTTTGGAACCGAGCTTATACAGCTTTAAAGTGCTAGAGGCTTTTCAACAAATAGCAAAAGAATTTAATCAAACAAACTATCCCGTTCATATTAAATTTAATACCGGTCTCAATAGGCTTGGATTTAATAAAAATAAGATTGATAGTGTGATTTCTATATTAAAAGCGAGCTCAGTGATAAAGGTAAAGTCTGTCTTTTCTCACTTAGCAGTAAGTGAAGATTTAAAGGAATTTAATTTTACAAACAATCAAATAGCTTCCTTTAAAAGAATTGCTGATACATTCGTGAAAAACATAGGCTATAAACCGATTATTCATCTGTGCAATACCTCTGGGGTGTTAAATTATCCTAAAGCGCATTTTGATATGGTACGATGTGGTATTGGACTCTATGGGTTTGGAAATTCTAAAGAAAAACATCATCAATTAACCCCAATAGCTTCATTAAAATCTATTATATCACAAATACATGACATTACTGAGGGGGATTCTGTTGGCTACAATAGAGCTTATGTTGCCAAGAAAAATATGAAAATAGCAACCATTCCTGTCGGTCATGCTGATGGCTTAGGGAGACAATACGGGAATGAAGCCGGATTTGTGTATATAAATCAAAAAAAAGCATTTATTGTTGGCAACGTTTGTATGGACATGATTATGGTTGATGTCACTAATATTCCTTGTGAAGAGGGGAATCAGGTTGTTATATTTAACGAAGATCAAAGTGCTGAAAACTTGGCACTATCCTCTGGCACAATCTCTTATGAGCTCATTAGTTCAATTTCGCAACGAATACCAAGAAGCTATATCGATAATTAATAAAATTGATAGGTCTAATTAAAATTTTACTACTTTTAAAGTTCTTAAACAATAATTAATATTTGAAAATATGTTAAAAGAATTCAAAAATTTTATCATGACGGGAAACGTCATTGATTTATCGGTAGCCGTATTACTAGCTGGAGCAATGGGCTTAGTTGTTAATGGTTTTGTAAATGATATTATGATGCCGTTTGTAGGTCACTTTAGTGGTGGATTAGATTTTGCAGACATGAAAGTCGTTCTTGATGAAGCTGTTGTAGGCGCCGATGGTGCTATTACCAAAGCTGAAAACGCCATCATGTATGGAAAGTGGATTAATTCGATTATCAATTTAGTCATTGTTGGGTTTGTTTTATTTTTAATTGTAAAAGCTTACAATAAAACAAAAAAACCACCTGCTCCTGCAGGACCTAAAGGTCCGTCTGATAATGATTTATTAACAGAAATAAGAGATTTACTTAAAAAGTAAGTTTTTATCAGCACAAAAAAAACCACTTTAAAAAGTGGTTTTTTTTGTGCAAAATGAGATTAAATAGATATTTTTGGTCTCAAATTTTGTTTCTATGAAAGTAGCAATTATTGGAGTGACAGGAATGGTTGGGCAAGTAATGCTAAAAGTCTTATCGGAAAGAAAGTTTCCAATATCTGAGTTAATCCCTGTAGCTTCTAAGCGAAGCGTCGGTAAGAAAATAAAATATGCAGGCAAACACTATGAGGTGATTGGAATAGAGGATGCTGTTTTAGCAAAACCTCAAATTGCATTATTCTCCGCCGGCGGGAATACTTCTTTGAAATGGGCTCCATTATTTGCAGAACAAGGTACTACTGTTATCGACAACTCTTCAGCATGGCGAATGGATGTTTCGAAAAAACTAATTGTTCCAGAAATAAATGCATCAACTCTCACGTCGGAAGATAAAATTATAGCAAACCCTAATTGTTCGACCATACAAATGGTCTTGGCTCTCGCCGCCGTTCACAAGATGTACAATATTAAAAGACTTGTAATCTCTACCTACCAATCCATAACAGGGACAGGGGTCAAAGCTGTAAAACAGTTAGAAAATGAATTAGCTGGGATTAAAGGAGAAATGGCCTATCCATACCCTATTCATCAAAATGCCCTTCCTCACTGTGATGATTTTCAAGACAACGGATATACGAAAGAGGAAATGAAACTTGTCAATGAAACTCAAAAAATACTCGGAGATGAGGGTATTCGAATCACTGCAACCGCTGTAAGAATTCCAACAGCGGGAGGGCATAGTGAATCGATAAACATAGAATTTAAAAAAGATTTTGATCTTTCAGTAGTAAGAAAACTCCTAAATAACACAGATGGTGTTACCTTACAAGATAATCCAGACGTAAACATGTATCCGATGCCAATATTTGCGAATGGCAAAGATGATGTTTTTGTTGGAAGAATTAGAAGGGATGAATCACAAGCTAACTCGCTAAATATGTGGGTTGTAAGTGATAATTTAAGAAAAGGAGCTGCAACAAATGCTGTACAAATTGCTGAGTATTTAGCAAAAGAATCACTCATTTACTGATAAAATGACCTATAATTATCAGGTTTTACTACAGATTATAGAGACTTTCTTGCATTACACCTAATTAATTTCAAGTCACATTTAGGTTTTGTATATATTCGTAGTCCAAATTTATTATAAATGTTTCACAAGCATACCTATCTCCTAAAAGTGCTGATTCCGTTAGTGGCCCTAATGGCCTCGTGTAGTGATGACGACAGGTATATTGGTGTGGTTCCTGAACAAATTTCGCCGGTTATTTTTAATATAGACAGCTTACCGTACACAAATCTTTCCACCTATAACTTTTTTGAAGGTAACATGTCCAATTTAGATCCCGTTTACGGAGTCTTGCCTTATGACTTGAACTCTTCTTTGTTTAGTGATTACGCCTTGAAAAAACGTTTTATTTGGATGCCAAAAGATTCTTCCGCAACCTATATCAATGATTTTACATCTTTTGACTTTCCTATTGGTACGATCCTCATAAAAAACTTTTTCTATAATGACGTCCTTCCAAACATGGTCACAAAACTTATTGAAACAAGGCTCATGATTAAGCGAGAAGATGATTGGACATTTGCAAATTATGAATGGAATGATACTCAAACAGAAGCTGTTTATACGAGCGATAATAAGTTTGTTAATTTTGACTGGGTTTACAAAGGAGAGCCAAAAAATGTCAACTACAAAATACCCGGTATCTCTGAGTGTTTTACCTGCCATAATAAGTACGGAACACCCTTGCCTATAGGCCCAAAACCTCAAAATATTAATAGAAATTACTCGTACGAGGATGGTTCAAAAAATCAGTTAGCAAAGTGGGTAGAACAAGGTTATCTTAAGGATAATTTCCCAACCTTCATAAACTCATTAGTCTCTTGGAGTGATGAGACGCAACCTCTAGATTTAAGAATTAGATCTTATTTCGATATTAATTGCGCACATTGTCACTCTGACGAAAGTTACTGCGAATATGCTCCTATGCGTTTTGCCTTTAACGAAACGGAAGATTTATCAAATTTAGGTGTCTGTGTAGAATCAATATTCTACATAAATCCAGACATATCTTACGTTGTAAAACCTCAGGATATTGATAATTCAGCACTGTATTATCGCTTGAATTCTAATCAAGATCAATATAAAATGCCTTTAATTGGTAGAACCTTAAAACATGAAGAAGGGGTCAAACTGATTGAAGAATGGATTAATTCATTAAACACAGATTGTGATTAAGCCTACTAATAAAAATTCAGATATTATGAAAAAAAAATTACTAATTATAATTGCTATTGGGATACTTCCAGTCATCTCATTAGCCCAAATTAGCTCAAATTCTTGTGATGATGCTGAAACAGCATCACCCATTATTGGTAATACTGTTTACACGGTAGATGGGTTTGATGGCACAGCTGTATCAACATCCTGTTCAACAACAGGAATTGGAACTCATGGTGAATGGTACAAGTACACACCTACATCAGATATGTATATTTATATCACCTCTGAGTTATCTCAAAATTTCAATGTTGCTGGCGGTAATAATTCACATGACACCTTTGTACATATCTTTACAGGAACATGCAGTAATTTATCTTGTATTGCTGGTGATGATGATAGTGGCTATCAAGATACTTCAAGAACTGGCTTTAGTGTCGTAGCTAATGAAACCTATTATATAGCTTGGGATAATATCTGGGATAGCGCATCATTTGATTTTAAAATTGTAGAAATTGACACAGATCTTATGATTACCTTCACAAATAGTACTATTAACGCTCCAGGTTTAGATCGGGGTGTTGTAGACATGAACGGAGATCATCTTGATGACATTGTTTCTATACATAGTACCAACATTACCATTAACGAGCAACAGCCCAACGGCACATTTTCAAGTACTATGTATAGTACTGACGGTATTTACAGCGCAAGCTGGAGTATGGCTGCTGCAGATTACGACCGAAACGGTTACACAGATCTTGTTTATGGAAACAGTTCAGGAGCGCATGTCTTAAAAGCAAATTCAGATGGAACGGCTTATTCTGTTGCTGCAACAAGTCACAGCGTGTTCACTCAACGCACAAATTTTGTGGATTTTGATAATAATGGTGATCTGGATATTTTTCTCTGTGATGATGTAGCGCCAAACGAATACTTTATCAATGACGGAACGGATTTAACACTTTGGGAAGGTGATGATCCCAATGCACCTATTGCTGAAGGATTGGGCCTTTATCCATCAGGAGGTAATTATGGATCCATATGGATTGATTATGATAACGATGGCGATGCTGATTTGTTTATTGCCAAATGTGGTGGTGAACCAGCGCGTCGACAAAATGAATTATTCAAAAATAACGGTGGTTTATCGTTTTCAGATGTCAGTGTTAACACAGGAATGGATAAGGTTCTATCAACATGGTCGTCTGCTTGGGCAGACTTTGATAATGATGGTGACATGGATTGCTTCGTAGGATCTTCAGTGAGCAGTGAACCACATGTTTTCATGACTAACCGTTTAGAGGTCCCTCTTGACGGAAATGGAAACCCCATTGATGGTGGCCCTTTATTTGAAGACACAACTTCTACAGCCTTACCGGAAGGGTTTTACTCTTTTGGACATGAAAATGTACCTTATGACTTCAACAATGACGGTTATGTTGACATCTTCTCGAATGGGAATATGCTCATTAATAAAGGAGATGGAACATTTGTTGTTTACTCGTACAACACTACTAATCCAGACTATGAGCCAAGAGAAGGGGCTGTTGGCGATTTAAATAATGATGGCTTTCTTGATATTTTTGATAGTGGTAGAATTAAATATAATGACCTGAATAACGACAATAATGATAGAAATTGGTTAAAAATAGCATTAAATGGAACAAGTAGTAATATTAACGGAATTGGAGCAAGAATTGTTGTAAGCAGCCCAAGTTTTAATAGCAATGCCACTAACAAATCACAAATACGTGATGTTAGAAGTGCGGAGGGTTTTGCTTATATGAGCTCTTTAAATGCCCATTTTGGTCTTGGCACCGACACCTCAGCAGATTCTGTAACTATATACTGGCCTTCCGGGACTGTTGATGTCATCGTTAATCCAACAATTAACCAAACATTAGTAGTAACAGAGGGTGAAACCTTAGGCTTACCATCCACCGCTTCAGATGACATGATATTATTTCCTAATCCAACAAAACGATTTTTAAACATTAATATGAATGTTATTGGATCTGAAAGAGCTATTTATACAGTGTTTGATATCACAGGGCGCCGCGTGTTAAATAATCGATTACTTTCTAATACGATTGATGTCTCTATGCTGAGTTCAGGTAATTATATTCTTAGAATTATCAACAATGGTAAGATTAATACTCAGAAATTTATAAAACAATAATTATTAATTATTTGGTCAAAATTAAAATTCGCTTCTTGGAAGCGAATTTTTTTAATGTTGTTCTTCAAGAATGCTTACAGTAACCAACATATCCTTTAGTTATAAGAAATTATTGGTGCTTGACAATATCTCATTTCAAGTAAACAAAGGAGAACACCTATCTGTTATAGGTCAAAGTGGCTCTGGAAAGAGCACCTTACTAAAACTTCTATACGGAGTACATGATTTAAATCAAGGGGACATAATTTGGAACAATCAGGCTGTAAAAGGGCCAAAACACAATTTAATTACTGGCCCTGAATTCATGAAATATGTCTCTCAAGAGTTTGACTTAATGCCTTTTATTACAATTCAAGAGTCCATTGGTATGTACCTTTCAAACTTCTTTGTCACTAAAAAAAATCAACGTATTGAAGAGCTTCTAAAAATTGTTGATTTACAAAATTATGCTCACACAAAAATAAAAGACTTAAGCGGTGGACAAAAACAGCGCGTTGCTCTTGCAAGGGCTATTGCTTTAGAGCCAGAGATTATTTTACTCGACGAACCATTTAGTCATATTGATAATTTTAAAAAGAACTCTTTACGGCGAAATTTTTTTAGACACCTAAAAAAGAAAGAGATCACTTGTGTTGTGGCGACTCATGATAAAAATGACGTTTTAGGTTTTGCTGACAAGGTTCTTGTGCTTCAAGATGCTCAGATAATGAGACAAGGAACGCCTCAAAATTTATTTCAATTTCCAAAACATCCTTTAATCGCCTCTTTTTTTGGTGAATATAATATTATTAAACCTCATGGTGTTGTTTACGCAAATCAACTTAATATTCTTGCAACGTCTAATTTAAAAGCAATTGTTATAAATTCTTATTTTAAGGGAGGTTATTGGTTAATTGAGGCTGATTACGACTCAAATAAAATATATTTGGAGCATTCAAAAACTATCGAAAAAGGACAACTTATTTGCTTTGAAATTCTACCGGTCAAACGTTTTTAAAAGTGCTGGTAAATAAATAAGGTCTGTTATTAAAGCTGCCGCTACAGATACAGCGCATAATAAACCAAAATCTCTAACAGAAGGGACGGCGCTTGACGCAATAATTAAAAATCCTGCAACCAAAGCAATTGTTGTTGAAAAAAGTGCATTTCCAGTATACTTCACAGCTAAATTGACTCTCAATTTTGGAGAACTCTTAATCGTTCCATGTTTTTTATATTGATACACTAAATGGATGGTATCATCCATCGCAATACCAAGCATTATCGGGGTAATCATTGCCGTTGTGACGCCTAAGGGAATGTCTAATAATGACATGAGTATTGCCAATATAGATAATGGTAAAACATTGGGAATTAATACTAAGCAGGTTGTTCTAAAATTTTTAATAAAAACCCATAAACACAAAAACGCAACAAAAAAGGCAGCAACAAAAGATTTAAATTGAGTTTCTAAAATAAAATTATTTAATTGAGCGAACACCACCGCAAAGCCATTGATGTTTAGCGCATACTTATTAGTATTAAAAGATGCTTTAAAATCTCGCTTAATATCCGTTATTACTTGCTCTAATTCAGAAGTCGTCATTTCTGGCAAACTTAAGGTAAAACTAGCAGTAGAAAAGTCTTCTGAGAATAGCTTGAAAAAAGAATTATTAAGCTCAAACGAATCAAAAGTCTCTTTAATTTTTTGACTTGACACATTAGATTGAAATAATACAGGAGATCGTTTTTCTAAAAAATTTTTGATATTGACAATCGAAACAGGCGCATTAATAAATATGTTTTCATCTAGCTTGTTTTGAAAATTTTGGAGTTTTTTGAATGTCTTACTGCTTAAAATACTCGATTGATCTTCGGTTGTAATGTTAAGTTGTAGTCGTGAACTTCCCCTAAGTTTACTCTCAATATGTCGTAATTCTTGTTTTTCCTTACCCTCAGCCAACAAATCTAAAGAATGGGTGTCTATCTCTACTTGAAATACTGCAAAAATTCCCGCAACAAGTAGCCCTGTAAAAAATACAATTATTTGTGTACTATACCTTTCCGTAACATCGTTTAACCAGGTTATAATAACAGATTGATTAATATTACTATGTGTTACTGAAGATGGCTTTTTATCAAATTTCACAACCATAAAGCTGAAGCCAATTATCACAATGATGTAGACCAATACAAAGCTTAAAACCAATCCTATACAGGTAAAAACACCCATATTTTTAAAAGCTGGTAGAGGCGAAAGATATAGCGCAAAATATCCCACAAAGGTTGTTAAGGTTGTGTAAAAACACGGTGTTAAACTCTTTCTTATTGAAAGGCTTAATAAATCAATTTTTGAAAGTGATTTTTGTAAAAGCCCCTCTTTGTGATAAATATTAATAATGTGTACAGCATCACTCACGCTATAGACCATTAGAATTGTTGGAATAAGCATAGAAATCATGTTTAGGGCGGCTCCCATAGATGTCATTAAGCCAAACAGTAGGCTCACTGGTACAGCAACAGCTAAAAGGGCCATAAAAAGATATCGTTTATCTGGAAGCAAAAACAACAGCATAATTGTCATAATTAGTACTGTTAACACTCCAAAAGTTAAACTTTCTTTATAAATACCTTTACTGTAAGCCTCATTTAAAACAGGAGGACCTGTTAAATAATACTTGCTGTAATGGCTCTCAATAGCCTTACGAATATCGTTAGCAATGTTACGACGTTCCTCTTCTATT
>Ga0115569_10001107_pt1 | contig 20901 bp, 14 predicted proteins | sample COGITO_mtgs_1205_2_FD_87295 | JGI IMG/M metagenome (GOLD analysis project Ga0115569, IMG submission 87295) | Pelagic marine microbial communities from North Sea - COGITO_mtgs_120503 | ecosystem: Environmental > Aquatic > Marine > Epipelagic | place: Germany:Helgoland, sampling site Kabeltonne... | reverse complement strand
GGTGGCAATGGCAGAGCATTGCCCTCCAGCTTTCTAGGTGAAGGTTTCGATCTGCATTTTTATGCCGCATCGGCGTGTGACTCTTGCTAATTGGCTGACGGTAGGTGGCGAATGTAGTTGCTCGGTTCGGTTCAGTAAATGGTCGGTGACTCCTGCACTTGCCATCTGTTTAATGCGCTGCATGGTGCCCGTGCGTCGTCAGCATTCTGCTGAAATGCGATTGCCCCACTCGATATGCCACAATCTTTACACATCATTACCGGCCCCACTGCTGTGGGTAAAACCGAGTATGCCCTTTCGTATGCTGCGAAGCACAATGCTGAGATCGTGTCTTGCGACGCCTCGTTGGTGTATCGCGGTATGGATATCGGCACTGCCAAACCTTCGCCGGATGAGCTGGATCGGGTGCCGCACCATTTGATCGATGTCAATGAGGTGGATGCGCCGTACGATGTTGTTGCCTATGTGCGTGATGCCGAGGCCGCTGTGGCGGACATTTTTGCGCGGGGCAAGTCGGTCGTGGTGACGGGCGGCAGCGGGTTTTATTTGAAGAGCTTTTTCGCTTCAGTGATTGATCTGGTCGTCGTGTCCGATGCCATTCGCGTGGAAGTTGCCGATTTATATGCCGCCAATGGGTTAGAGGGATTGGTCGCAGAGTTACGTCAACGTAGCCCGCAAGGATTGGGCAATCTGGACGTGATGAACCCTCGCCGTGTGTTGCGCGCTTTGGAACGCTGCATTGCTTCGGGGAAGTCACTGCCTGATTTGCAGGCAGAATTCGCCGCGCGGCCCGAGCCGTATAGCGACTGCGAGAAGAACTATATCTTGCTGGAGCGTGATCCGGAAAATTTAAGGCAGCGGATCGCGAGGCGTGTAGATCAGATGATGCAGTCCGGCTTGGTCGAGGAGGTGGAATGCCTGCGCGAACTCGGGATCGAGCGTAATCCCAGTGCTGCGTCTGCGATCGGGTATCGGGAAACGCTCGCTTATTTGCGCGGGGAGATCGAATTGAAGGCGTTGGTGCCTGCCATTGTGCAAAATACGAATCACTTGGTGAAGAAGCAGCGCACTTGGTTTCGTACGCAAATTCGCCGGCCCGACCAATGCGTGAATTTTTAGCGTTCAAATCTATTCAGCGCTAAGGCGAGGATTTGGAGCAATCGGGCGCTGAACTTCTGCAGCTAAGCGCACACGCGTCGCTAGAGCTTCTCCTTTTACGAGCGGCGACCGACTTTCCTCGCCTTGGGGCAATCCCTCGGCGAGTTGTCGGGCCCAAAAAAAGCGCGGGCCCGTGGGGCCCCGCGCTTGCTGTTTGGAAGGTATTGCAGAGGTTATTTTCCGAATAGGCCTTTAATGCCTTCGGTGGCTTTTTTGACAGCTTCGTCAGCCGCTTCGGTGGCTTTGCTGACAGCTTCGTCGGCCGCTTCGGTTGCTTTTTTGACAGCTTCGCCGGCTGCTTCACTTGCCTTTTCGGCGCCCAGTTGCTTGGCATTATCCAGAACGGCTTTGCCGCCCTCCTGTAGCAGGTCGCCGGCACCGGACATTGCGGGGCCGATTGACTTTAATACTTCGGTGAGCACGAGGTCGATGGTTTCTGCGACGCTCTTTTTGTTGCCGTCTTCGCCCAGATTATTCAACTCGATTCGAGGTAGCGGCACATTGCTACCGGCGCCGAGCAGGCCAACGTAAACGCTGCCGTCTTCGATAATCAGTTGCTTGATGACGACTTGTTTCTGAGCGCCCGCTTCTGCTGTTTCTTCTGCTTCTGCGTCAGCTGCTGGTGTTTCCTCGGAGGGGCCAGAGAAGGCTTCGATGTTTTTCAGAAGTGCTTTGATGTTGGAGCTGGACAGCGTCTTTTCGTAGCTGATTTGAGGCTGCTGGATGTGGATCTTGTTAATAATGATCTTGTCGCTGAAGATCGAGCCGGTGTCGACCTCGACATCGATTTGGCCGAGGGCAAAGATGTATTCGCTTTTGAAGCCTTCGGGGTTGCCGACGTTGAGCCCAGTTAGGGTGCCTTTGCCGGAGAGAATCGACAGGTTGACTGCCTCGAGTAGGACCGGAGTTTGAGTCACTTGTGGACCGAATTTTTCGACGGCGGTTTTAATCCCTTTGTTGAGGACGCTTGAGCCGATGAAGTAAACCGCGGCAGCCAGTATTATTAGAAGGAGGAAGATTTTTTTTATCATATACGTTTCAGGTTAATTGATTGATTGATTGATTGATTGATTGATTGATTGCGCGATGGAGACTAGGGCATGATTGCAATATGGCGAGCTTGAAAGCGGAAGATGCAAACAGACGAGCAGTGGATTTGGCCGACTTTGAGGCGCCGGAGGGACTCGTCGCGGTTGCGGTGTTTGATGATTTCGAAAGCGCCGGTGAGGCGGGCTTGGCGATTTTGGCGATGGGAGAGGCGTATTGGATGATTTTGCACCAAGCATGTTATGTGATATGTGTCTCGGAGGCTTGTGAGGAGCGCGTTCGTCGCGAATTAGGCGAGTTGGCTGCGTTAACGCGTTTGCGGCCGAGTGGTGCGGCGCTTGAATATGAGGAGTTTGATTTTGGCTGGGTGTCGTTCAGTCTGTTTGCCGCGATGCTGATCGGGTGTTTCATCTGGCAGGGCCGCTCCTCGATCGATGAGCTCGGGCGGACGGATGCGGTGGCGATGGTCGGGCGTGGCGAGTGGTGGCGTGCGGTGACTGCGCTGACGCTGCATGCCGATGTGGTTCATTTGGTGTCCAATCTGTTTGCGGGTGCAGGGTTTGCGTTTTTCGTCTGTCGATTTTTTAGCGCGGCGTTGGGCTGGTTGTTGATTTTGCTCAGCGGCATCGCCGGCAATGTGCTCAATGCGCACGTCTATTACCCCGCGGCGCACTATTCGATTGGCGCCTCGACTGCAGTTTTTGGCGCGTTAGGCTTGTTGACCGGAGTGGGGATTTGGGCGGCCGTTTCGGCGCCGGATCGGCGGTTGTTGCTGCCGCGTTGGTTGTTGCCGCTTTTGGGCGGGTTGACCCTTTTGGGGCTGTTCGGCGTGGGGGAAGGGAATGTGGACGTGGCGGCGCACATTAGCGGTTTCTTGTGTGGGGTGGTCCTGGGGGGGCTAGGGGCTTGCTTTCAGCGTGCATGCATCCCGCTGCAGTGCGTGCGTTTCGTGTTGGGGGGCGTATCAGTGGCGATCATCGCCATGGCGTGGCGCATAGCGGTTGCTTCGTGATCCGCGCGGCAAATAGCTTTACCTCAGGCGGCAGGTGAGTTAGCTGTGTGGTATGAGTGAAACAGGTCTGAGTAGACTCGAAGTCGGCCGTCAGGCCATGCAAGCGGAGGCTGCAGCCATACAGATTGCGGCGCAGCGCTTGGATGGAGCCTTTGAGCGGGCTTTAGACGTGATTTTAAATGCCAACAGTAAGTTGGTTATTTGTGGCATCGGCAAGTCTGGGCATATCGGCACGAAACTAGCGGCGACCTTGTCCAGTTGTGGGATCCCTTCGGTGTTTCTGCACGCAGCGGAGGCGATGCACGGCGATCTCGGCGTCTATCAAGCGGGCGATCCGACGATTGTGCTGTCGAAGAGTGGCAGCACGTCTGAGGTGCTGCGTCTCATGCCGATGTTCAAAAAGTTCGCGTCGCCGGTCATCGCTATCGTGGGCAACATGGAATCGCCCATCGCGGCAGCAGCTGATGTGGTTCTAGATGGTAGTGTCGAGAGTGAGGCGGATCCGTTGAACCTGATGCCCACTTCGAGCTCGACGGTGAGCTTGGCGATTGGCGATGCCTTGGCGGCGGCGCTGGTAAAGGCGCGCGATTTTACCAAGGAGGAATTTGCTACTTATCATCCTGGCGGACAGCTCGGTCGGAATCTGTTGATGACAGTTGGGGATGTGATGCATGCGGCGGACCGTGTGGCTAGTTCGCAGGCCGACGCGACCTTGCGCGAGGTGGTGATTCAAATGACGCGCTTCCCACTCGGTGGGGCCTGCGTGGTCGATGCCGATCAGCGTTTGCTGGGGATCATTACCGATGGCGATATCCGCCGCTTGTTGTCGCAAGCCGGGGATATTTTAAGTCTGAAAGTCGGCGACTGTATGACTAAGGCACCGATCTCGACGCAGCCAGCCATGCCCTTGGGGGACGCAGTACGCATCATGGAGGACCGGAGTTCACAAATTTCAGTGTTGCCCGTGGTTGCAGATCAGGGCGGCGAGTTCATCGGCATGCTCCGCTTGCACGATGCCTATCAACCCAGTTTCTCCTAAGGACGATTATGGGATCTCCATCTGTAGCTCCACGTGAGTGGGCGGTTGTTGTAGTCGGTGGTCTGACGCTGGCGTTTAGCGCATGGGGGCTGGCCGGGGTGCAGCTCTGGTCGTTGCACACATTGTTGGCCGGTGGCTTGCTGACCTGCTTGCTTTCCATCGTTCCGTTGCCTGCCAAGTGGAATGGCTCTGATGGCGAACACGCGAACGGCAAAAACTTTAAACGCCTGCTGCGCTTTCCATTCTTCTGGTTTAGTTTGGCATTTTTGATCTATATTTTAATCCAAGGTCTGAATCCGTCGTGGGCGCAAGTGTACGGCGATAAGGGCTGGTGGGTCGAAAAGATCGACGCGATCGGATGGTTGCCAGCCGGGGTGAAAGCCAGCTATGACCCGATGAATGCCTTTCGGGTACTTGCCAGTTTTGGAGCCACGTTTACTTTGGTTTGGGGACTGTGGGTTGGTGTGCGTCGCCGTAGTAGTGCGATTGCTCTGCTGTGGACCTTGGTGATCAGCGGCGTCGGTATGGCTATTGTCGCGATCATCCAGAAGTTTACTGGTGCAGATGCGGTGCTGTGGACCGTGGGCTCGTCCAATCGGAATTTTTGGGGGACTTTTTTTTATCGGAATGAAGCGGTCGCGTATCTCAATATTATCATATTCGCCTGTGCGGTACTGTATTTCTACCACTTTAATCAGGCAGAGCGACGTGGCCAGAGTGGCGGCCCACATCTATTACTCTTCATGTTTGTGGTGCTGCTCTTCGTCTCGATCGGACTGGCGCTTTCGCGTGGCGGTATTCTCTTCGGCGGGGTGATGACGGCATGCTTTTTTCTGGCCGCCGCGGCGCGTTGGCTGTTTTCCAATTCCGTGCGCAATTCGATCCTGCTTACCTTGTTGATGGGCGGCGTGTTGATTGGAGCGGGCAGTCTGATGTTTCAATACGTTGATCTCGACGATATTGAGAAACGCTTTGGCAATATCGAAAAGACCATCCAAGACGCGGATAAAGATGCACGGGCGCTCTCTACTCAAGCCACTTGGGACATGGCGCAGGCGGATGTGTGGTTGGGATGGGGCGCGGGATCCTTTCGCTACATCTTCCCGAAGTATCAAAAGAACTATCCAGAGATTTTTTATCAACGCCATCATCCGCGTCGCGGCTGGATTGGGCGAAAATTCTATCACTATGCGCACAATGACGTCGTTCAGTTTCTAGCTGAATACGGCATCGTGGGTTGTAGCTTCTTGCTGTTGGCCTTCGGATACTGGATCTGGTGCCTGTTGTTTCGAGCCTCGGGCAATGTCATGAGTGCCTTGATGCTGATGATCGGGCTGGCGATGGCACTCGGGCACGCCTTTGTCGACTTTGTTTATCAGAGTCCGATGTGTTGGCTTGCGCTCAATGGGTTGCTTTGCGTCAGCGTGAAATTACTTTCGCTGCACCATGAGCGCATAAAGGGCCGCGCTTAGTTGTACGGGTAGTCCGGGTCGGATTCTGCGGATTGGAGCAGGGTGTCCGGGTGTGTCAGGAAACGATCGGTTAGTTTTTCGATGATATAGTCGCGCGCTTCTTCGACGGTATCGACGACCTTGAATAGATTTACGTCCTCCGGCGAGATGGTGCCCCATTCGACCAGCGCATCGAAATTGACCACGCTATTCCAGAATTGGCTGCCAAACAAAACAATGGGCGGCGCTTCTTCGATTTTGCCGGTTTGCACCAGCGTGAGCGTTTCAAACAGCTCGTCCATGGTGCCCACTCCCCCCGGGAACGCCACCAGGGCTTTGGCCAGCAGCACAAACCAGTATTTGCGCACAAAGAAATAGTGAAACTCGAACTTCAGCACGTCGGGAATGTATTCATTCACGCCTTGCTCGAAGGGCAGGCTGATGCCGAGGCCGATCGACTTGCCGCCGGCATTATGAGCGCCGCGATTGGCTGCTTCCATGATGCCCGGACCGCCGCCAGAGCAAATGATGAAGCGTCTCAGGTCTTTTTTCGGTAGATTCATCGACCACTTGGTGAGCTCTTCCGCGAGTTCGGCGGCCATGTCGTAGTAGGGGGCGGATTTGACCGCACTTTCGGCGAGGTGCAGCGCGCGTTTTTCGGATGCGCTGGGATTCTCGAGGTCAACGGTGTTGGCTCTGGCCTTCTCAAGGTTGGCTTTTGCGGTTTCGATGGGTACAATTCTAGCAGACCCGAACAGCACGATGGTGTCTCGAATATTTTCTTCTGCAAATCGAAGACCGGGTTCGGTCATCTCGCAAAGCACCCTGATGTTACGGGCGGATTCACTGTTCAGGAAGTCGTGGTCATTGTAGGCTTTGTGTGGCCATTGTGCGTGGGAGTAATCTCTTTTTAGTGTCATATATATTTGGGGTTGAGGTTTTTATGTAATTATTCACTTTCGGCCTTCGAGGGCAACCCTTTTCGGGAGGGGCCTTTTTAGGGTTGCCGCACTTTGAGCTACAATTCTTGGTAGAAGCACGTCGCCCAGCATCAGTCGCCTAAGATAAGCTCCAATGTACCTCAAAGAGATCGTCATCAGTGGTTTTAAGAGCTTTGCCGACCGCACACGTCTTGATTTGCGTCGTGGGGTGACGGCCGTCGTCGGACCGAATGGTTGCGGCAAGAGCAATATCGTCGATGCCATTCGCTGGGTTTTGGGCGAGCAGAGCGCCAAGGCGCTGCGTGGCGCTTCGATGCAGGACGTCATTTTCGAGGGCACCGACAAGCGCAAGGGGCTGCCGACTTGTGAAGTCTCGCTGACGTTCACTGATTGCGAGGCTGAACTCGGCACCGCGTTTAATGAGGTTGAAATCGCGCGCCGTGTGACGCGCGACGGTGGCAGTGATTATTACATCAATGGTAAGGTGTCGCGCTTGAAAGATATTCAGCGCCTGTTCGCGAATACCGGGGTCGGCCGCGTCTCTTACTCTTTCATGTTGCAGGGACAGATTGACCAAATTCTGTCCACCAACCCCGGCGAACGACGCACGATTTTCGAGGAAGCGGCTGGCATCACCCTGTACAAAGCGCAGCGCAAAGAGGCGCTCAACAAGCTTTCGCTGGTCGATGCCAACCTCGCGCGTGTGACCGATGTGATCGAAGAGGTGAGCCGGCAAATCGGCTCGCTCAAGCGCCAAGCGAGCAAGGCGCTGCGTTATCAGCGGATCAAGCACCGTCTCACTCATTTGGACCTAGCATTCAGCGCTTATCGCTATGCCTCTTTAAAAGACTCGATCGACGCGGTCGCCAACCGTGCCGATGCGTTGCGCCGAAAGTTGAAAGCACATACCGAGTCGATGGCCGCTGATGAAGCCGCCCTGTCCGTGAAGAAGGCGATGCGCGCCGAATTGTACGAAAAGATACAGGAGCTCCAGCAGCGGGTCTTTAATCTGCGCTCCGAAAAGGAGAATGCCGACAATCAGGCTGAGTTTTCAGAAATTCGCACGCAGGATCTGGAGGCGCGTATCGGCGAATATACCAATGAGATTGAGGGGCTCGAAGCGCAGCAAAACGAGTTGGCCGCACGTGCCGAGAGTGAGTCTGAAAATAAACAGATGCAGTTGGATGTGGTCGATGACTCGGACCGAATCTTCCGTGATCGCAACGCCGAACTGATGGACTCGCAAGAGCAACTTGGCGAGATGGAAGCGCAACTGCAGCAGCGTCGACAGGCGGTTCTCAATGCAGAGAACCGCATCAACCGCGCGCGTTCCCGCTGCACGACCCTTGAAGTCGATCTGAAGACCTACCAGGTCAAGCATGCCGCGTTGACCGAAGCCATTCTAACTTTAAAGCAAGAGGTCGTGGTGCTCGAAACCGGCCACGCCGACATTCAGCGCCTGTTGGCCAAACGACGGGAGGCGCAGCAGTGCAGCGAAATGGCGCTTGAAAAGGCACGCGTCGAATCGAGCGAAATTGTCCTGCAATGTCGTACGCTGCAGGAACAGGTTCAGGAGCAGGACCGCGGCATCGCTCGCAAGACGGCGCAGCTCAACGTGCTCGAAAACCTGCAAGCCAAGTTTGAAGGTTTTGGGGAAGGGGCAAAGGCCATTCTCGGCGACAAGCTAGCTGAGGTGGTGACTCGGGATGACGTCTCGATTCTTTCCAAAGAACTCAAAGTCCAGCCGGCTTACACTGCGGTGCTGGAGACTTTGCTCGGGCAGGCCACCGAAACTTTGTTCATCGGTGATACGAAACAGGCGCTCTCGGTGATCGATACGCTGCATGCTGGGAAGCTCGGCCGCGCGTGCATTCAGGTGAATTTAGAGGCGGGCAATAGTAAATTGCCTGGGGTTCCATTGCCGGCTGAGATCGTTCCGGCCGCCTCAGTGGTGTTGGCGCGTGATTCCAGCTTGAGCGAGGCGGTGGCGCGTCTGCTGTCGAATTGTTATTTTGCCGAGAGTTTGGAAGGCTTCGTTAAGTTTTGGAAGTCACATCCGAAGTTCAATTTTGTACTCGTCGCCACCCAAAACGGCGAAATCATTGACTTTCGTGGTTTGATCCATGGTGGTCGCTCATCCGGTAAAAAGTCTTCCAGCGTCATCGAGCGTGAATCTGAGATTCGTCAACTTCGCAGCGAGATCGACACCGGGCGCAAGGGGCTGAACGCTTTGCGTGAGCAATCGACAGGCCTGGAGGAGCAGCGTATGGTTGCTGAAGCGAGCGTCGAGGCGCAGCGCCAACGCCTGAGTGAACTCGCCAGTGAGGTGTCTGGTCTCGTGGCGGAAGAGCGCAACCAACGGCAAAAGGTCGAGCAGAATGCGCGTTCACATGGCAAGAGCGAAGACCAACTGGAGCAGCTTGACGACCGCCATGGCGACTCCGTGCAAGCGCTCGACAAATCCAAGCAGGAACTGCTTGCCGCCGAGCAAGGCTTGAATGCCGACCGCCAAAGCGGCACGGATCTGGAAGATGCGATCGGCATAGCGCGTGAAAATCGCGATCAAAAGCGCGAAGCACTAGCGGATGTACGTTTGGAATTAGCCGAAAAGAAGCAGCGCCTCGAGTCCGTCGACCGCGTGCTCGATGAAGTGCAACGCGAAACCGCCAGTCTGCAGAATCGCATCCTGCGTCGCAATCAGGAGATTGATACGATCAATGGGCAGGTCGGCCAGCTGAAGGGCAGCGGTGCCCGCGAGCGTGAGAAAAGTGTTGAGCTGGAAGCCATGCTGCAGGTTGTAGCGGAGCAGTTGTCCGAGGACAATGCGGCGATGAAGGAGGTGGATCTGGCGATTGCCGGCATCGATGGCAGCTTGTCTGGGCGTCGCAATGAAGGCCGTTCCTTTGACCAAGAAATGACCAAGCTCGAAATTCGTTTGGCTGAAGAACGCTCGCAAATCGGCTTCATTCAGAGCACGGCGGTGGATGACTATCAGATTGAGCTGGAGCGCGTCGACTGGAAGACCGAGCTGTGGGAGGGCAATGTCGAGTTTGAGAAACGCGTCAACCTCGACGATCTGGATGATCCCGACAAGCTTGCCGCCCAGCCGAAGCATGAGCGCCGCGACCCGAGCGAAGAAGAATTGGCGGAGATGCATACGACCAACTGGTCGATTATCGAGGAGGAGGTTGCCGAACTGAAGCGCCGCATCTCCAATATGGGCCCCGTGAATCTCGATGCGATTAGTGAGTATGCCGACTTGAAGGAGCGCCACGACTTCTTGAGGAATCAGAGCGAGGATCTGTGGAACGCCAAGAATGCCTTGGTCAAGACCATCGACGAAATTAACGAGACGTCGCAGAACTTATTCCGCAAGACATTCGAACAGGTGCGCGAGAATTTCGCATTCACGTATGAGAAAATCTCTGGTGGCGGCACCTCCGATCTGGTGTTGGTAGATTCCGATGATCCGCTGGAGTCGGGGATTGATATTATCGCCCGCCCGCCGGGAACTCGCTTGAAGAGCGTGACACTGCTTTCCGGCGGACAGCGGACGATGGCAGCCGTGGCCCTGCTATTTGCGATCTACCTCGTCAAGCCCAGCCCGTTCTGTGTGCTCGATGAAATTGATGCGGCGCTCGATGATGCGAATATTGGCCGTTTTTGTGAAACGCTGCACGGGTTTACCGACAAATCGCAATTCCTGATCGTGACACACAACAAGCGCACGATCTCGAATGCGGACACCGTGTTCGGCGTCACCATGCCAGAGAAGGGGGTTTCCACGCTCCTGTCGATGCGCTTCAATAAAGACACCAAACAGCCAGAGCTCGAGGGTGCGGATAATTCCCAGCCGTTTTAATCGCGCTTGACGGGTGATTGTGGGAGCAGCCTAGAGATGGTGTTACGCTCCAATTGTGTGGCTGGTGATTATTGCAGCTTCTTCTCTGGGCGAGGGGCGCGAGAGTTGGTAGCGGAATCCGCGAAGCGGTTTCGTGTGTGGTAGTCGTTTGTGTTGATTTTTGTTGTTTGGGTGTGTCCTTGGGGGCTGGTCCGTGGCAATCTCCCTGTGTGAAACCGGCATTTAAGCCTGTCAAATTGGATGAGCGATCGGGTGCTGACTCTGCAGGGACAGACAGGAATGTCTGTTTCACTGCTCATGTGATCGCCGGGGAGGTTCGGAGGGAATCCCAAGGTGTTTTTAGGGACAGACGCTTGAGATGCGCTTTGGCCGGGATTGTACTAGGGTCGTTTTTTGTGAATTTCCAATGTGCGTAGCGTGTGCTCGGTCTTGCTCTTTTGGGTTCGGGCGGATTGATCGTAATACGGGTGTTTCCAGCAATTTGTGTTCTCGTTTACCTGATGGTTTCTGCGCTCTTTCGAGTAAATCGTAATCGTCGGCGGGCGATAGTAATAGTGTTTGATGGGTGTGGTGTAAGTGCGCAGTCCATAACTCGACCGATTACGGGACTTGGCTTGATCGCGCAGTTTTTCAGTTTCCAAGCGGGCGGTCGCGGCTTCTTTTTGGGCGAGGGTGACGCGGGCTTCCAGCTCGGCTATACGTTGCTCGCTCTTCAGCTCGGCGAGTTCGACTTGGTAGCCTTCCAAGGCGCTGGCGATTTGCTCAGACACTTCGACTTGAGGATAACGGATCTGAAAGCGACGCCAGTAATCTCCGCGGTCTTTGGCTGAAAGTGTGGCAAAAGCACTGCTGGTCATTTTTGCTTTTTTGATGGCTTCGCCTTCCCGGTTACGTGCCTGGGTAAGTCGCTTTTGCTGCTGGTCCCATTCTTCGCGCTCAAGGCGTAGGCGCTCCTGGTCGGCCGCAAACTGTTCGTCACTCATCAGGTCGACCGCAGCCACGAGGTTGTCGCGTAAGGTTACCTCGCCCTGAGGATAGAGGAGTAACGTTTTGTCGCGCAGATCAATTTTGCCGATGGGCTCGCCCAGAACTTCAAGGGTGTGCTCTAAGCTTTGACCCATTTCAACAGTTGAGCGCGCGCTCAACAGAATCGTCGTTAGGAGTAGGGCAACTCCGGCAACGCATGGTTTGATCATAGTAATAGGATAGGTCGAATCGAGAGAATGGCAAACAAGTGTTTGCCGGCAGGTGTTGTTAGGAGGTGTTGTTAGGGACAGGCCCTTGAGAGATGCAACCTAGGCGAGTTCCTTTAGGTGCTCGGTCGCCACGAGAATGGCTGCCATTTTCTCCTCACGGGTGGCCACCTAAAGGAAGCCAACTGCTCTGGTTGCATGCTGGGACGCCGCTTTGGGCAATGCCCGCTAGCGAGTTGCTTTAGCCCGCGATGGCGATGGGAATTGCCTGAGTTCCCCGATGCGTACTGCTGCCATGCTGGGGTAAGCCTCGCCGCTATGGTGGTTAGAGGATGAGGAGGTCACCTATGTGACGCAGGCATTTCTGCCTGCGAGGTGGGATGATGCATTGGGTGCTGACTCTGCCAGGACAGACAGGAATGTCTGTCTCACTGCTCCGGTGAGCGCAGGGTGAGGTTGAGAGGAGAGCTCTGAAATGCTGAAGGGCTCGATTCGCGGTCTTTACGCCTCGTTGCGCGTGGGGCCGTTTAACAGAATCCACGTGAGGATCAGGCATCCCCAGTAGGTGAGGGTGCCGACGATTTCATGCATCAAGTGGTAATGCGCCATCAGTTTGGGCGCGAGTAACACAATGATCAGGATGCGCAGCGTGTTGAAAAGGAAGCCGAGTGTGATGCCAGCGATCAGATTCAGTGCCGTATCGATGGGGCCGAGTTTGCGGTAAATCGCGAGTAGCACCGAGAGCAGCAGGCTGGTGAGGATCACGCCAAAGCCGTTGCACTCCGAAGCGACGTGAAACGGATGTTCATTAACCAATAAGATGAGTTTGGGCGGCACGCCGGCAGCTTCGCCGGTCACGCCCAGTTCCACGCTTTTGCCGAGCAGGTCGAGCGCCGCGCCGCTCCACTTGCCCGCCAGTGTGCGCAGTGGCCAGTCGAGCGGCGCCATAAAGATACTGACCAATAAAAACGCGCAGAAGGTGCCGCCCGCGGTGTAGGCGATACGCCGGATGCCTTCGCCGAATACGAATAGGCACAGTGACGCGAGCGCGCAGCAGTAGGCTGGGATGCTGAGCAGGGAGCCGATGGAATACAGCAGTTCGGATGGCTGCGGGAGAAATTGTCGGCAGAGGGCGTTGAGCGCCAGTAAGCCATAGGCGGCAAAGAGCGTGATGCGTGCGCTTTTGTTCAGGCTTAGCAGTGCGCGTATTTCAAGTCGGCTGTAGAGCACGAGCAGGCCGACGGCTGCCAGCATGACAATCAGTGCGTGTAAGAGGCGGCTCTGCTCGTTGGCGGTTGCAGCGACCCAGCGGGTGATCGGTAGAAATGCCAGGCCTAGGCAGGCATACAGCAAGCACTGGAGCCAAAAATCGATCTGCGTGCGTTTCTCTTTGAAGCTATCTAGAATCTGGTGGCGGATCGGCATGCTCGCACCAACTTGTAGAGCGGCCTGTGTAAGGCAAGGCTTCGACAGATTTGTTAAGTCTTCCTTTTAGAAGAATAGCTGGAAAGCGCAGCGGAACTCATTCCACGTTTGCTTAAACTCGTGGCTGCGTCCGAAGCTGATTTGCAGCGCGGTATTTTCGCCAAGCGAATATGCCGCTTGGGCCGTAAGCTCGGTCAGCTGGTTGTGTTCGCCGAGGAGGTAGTAGCGTTGGCGTAGTTCGAGTTGACTGCGCCATTGCGGGTTCCATTGGCTCAGCAGCCCGATGACGCCGCCGCCTCCAGCCATGTGATTGGAGTCCAGACTTTTATTCAGATAGATCGCAGGCTCTACCAGTGCATAGCCGATGGAGTTTTCAAACAGGGATACGCTCACCCCAACGCCGGCATCGAAGTAGATCGCAGTGTGGCGATCATCGCTGTCTTTCTCTTTGATCGTGGTAAGTCCGGTATTGAGCGTCCATGACTTGGATTTGAAGAATGTATCAATTGGAAAGAGTGATTGAATGCTGATGGCGTCGAGTTGCCGAATCTCAAGTTTCTGTTCGTCGGTGTAATAATAGAACTCAGCGCTGAGGAATTCGATTGCGCTGCCGAGTGTGTACCCAGCGCTTGGATCCATGAGGTCGTGGTAAGCGGGGCGCAGGCTGATGGATAGGACGTCTTTGCTGTCGTAGCTGCCGAATCCGGTGGTTATGCGACTCGAGTCGTGGCCGATATGCGGAGCGGGTGGTGTGGTGTTCGGGTAGAAGTTGGCGTCTACTTTCCCAAGTGGTGCGCGTTGCTTTAAAATGGTTAAAAATCGGTCCGAGTAGGTCTTTTGGTCGATCTTGCCATCTGCGTGATACATTTGCACCAATTCCGCCGATAGGTCTAGGGTGCGGATCTTATCGTCTCGATTGTTCAGGCTTTCGGTCAACTCGATTGAGGCGGCATCGTTTTGGGCGGCCACGATGCTCCGTTCTTGTAATGCTTGCGGCAGGGGCGACGCGATGCGCTTGATGGTGGTGGAGCGCGAGCAGCGGTAGTGTTCGCTGTCGATGAAATGGTTGTTGCGGACTGTCTTGATCGTATCCACGGGGATCACCCAATGTTTGAATTGATCCACCAGGGCGCTACCAGGGCGTGCTGCGTCGAGTAAGAAGAGCAGGTTATAGGAGCAATTTTCCTTAAAGAAATAGTAATCGCTGTACGCATCTTTCAGTTCGCAGAGATGGAGCATTAGGTTGCGGACTTCGTCTGGTGTTAGGTTCAGATTATATTCCCAAATGTCGCGCATACTCAGGTCGCTGTATTGTTGTACTTTCTGGTAGTATGGATCGATGGAGAAGCGCCCGGGGTAATGTCCGAAGATCCCTTTAACTGCGAAAATGAGGCCGTTGGTTTCTTCGGTGATTGCGCTGTAGTTAACGGAATACGCGAGTAACTTTTCGTTTCGTTTGCCTTCGATGTTGATCAGCGTGTGGCCGAACAGCGAGGCGGGGTTGTTCATATATTGCGCTGGGAAAATGACGCTGGCCGCCGAGGGTTCCATCGCGTTCCAAATTTCTTCGAATGTGCTGCTTTGCGTTGCGACGAACCGCGCGGTTTGTTCTGGCGCTAGGTTTTGTTGCAGCCAGTTTAAACGGGCCGGGAAGCGATTGATCGGGTGCGCTTCATCCGTTGGGTCGCCTGCCGAAAAGGCGGCAATGGTTGCTTCGAGCTCCGCGGCAGGGTTGACCGGCCCTTCGGGGCTTAAAAAGAATGCAGGGTCATCGATCGTGCTTTTTTGCGAGAAGATGGTCTGCTTGTAGTGCAGCAGTGTATGCCAATAATCGTCCTCGGCGAGTGCTGCAATCGACGCCGTGGCCTTGGTGGTGATTGCACTTGCGGGCGAGGCGAGGCAGAGGACGATGTAAAAAAAGGGCGCAGCAATAATGCTGCGCCCCGAAAGTCGTAAATCCATATTATCCGATGACGACTGACTTCATGTTGCCGATGACCTCGTCATGGCTGATCGCTCCGGAAGTGTAAATGGAGCCGAAGTTTTCCTGCAAGGCGGCGTTGAAGACCGCTTTGTTTTCGATTTGTAGGATGCTGCAGATGGCGTCGAGTGACTCGCCTTGGCCTTGTGCCATGTCTTGTGCGAGGCCGTCCATGTTTTCCTTAACGAATTTGTTAAGCTGTTTGCTGGCCCACAGTGCGTCTGGTTTGTCCGCGCCAAGTGTGCCGGTGCTGATTGCAAATGTTTGATTGCCGAAGCTGCCGTTGGTTGTCGCTGCGCAAACTTGAGAGGCGAGGCCGTCGTGACCTCTAAAGATTTCGGTGCCGAGGCCGATGCCGACGTTGTGTTGTTTGTCGGCGTAAGCCAGAGGTGCGGCAAGAATTAATAAGGTAGCAATGGTCTTTTTCATATCTCTTATTCTTTTATGGGTTGTCTTTGGGGCAACAGTCGTTGCTCCGAGAACGGATTCTGTGACGAGTCACAAAAAATAGCGGGTATTCAAATTGCTGGGAGGGCAACGAATGCAATGACCATACAATTCTATGGATGGTTTGTAAAGTCTTAGCAGCGTTCGTTGTCCGTTCAGAATTTCTTTTTACCGCGTTCCCAAGGGCGCCGGTCGTCGATCGGTTGCACGGGGATCGATTGGATCCGCACTCCAGCGAGGGCGGGGTGGCGACGCAGTTCTTTGTAATTGGTGCCAGTGATCGTAAAGGTGAGCGACTGCGCGGTCTCGGTTTCCACAATTTGATTGTCGATCAGGAAGCTCAGGTTCACGCGGGTCGAGCCGTATTCTTCGTCGATCATGGTTCGAAAGGTTTCGATGAAGTCGATGGCTTTGGCTTCGTTTGGATGAAGGATGAAATTGATCCGCTGCACGATGCGCGGGATCGATTGCTCGAGGTCGAACACCTCGTGGGCAGTTAGGCTCATTTCGCCGTTGCGCCGCCCAATTTGACCGTGAATCAGTGCCAGTTTGCCGTCTTCCAACCGTGCCCCATTTTTTTCATACGGTTCGGGGAACATGATCATCTCGTAACTGTAGGTGGCCGTAGCGAGATTGAAGACCGCCATTTGGCGGCTGTCCTTGCGGGTATATTTGATCTGCAGGTTACTGATGATGCCACCGAGGCGAAAGGTGGTGCGGTCGTCGAAATTGACTAGGTCGTCGGGCTTGGCGAAGGTGTCGATCACGGTGTCGAGCCCGGTAAACGCATCCATTGGGTGGCCTGAAATGTAGAAGCCGAGCAGCTCTTTTTCGTAGCGCAGCTTCTCGGTCATCGGCATCGGTGGCACGGTCTTGCGCGAGGGCCCCTTCTTTTGTGTATTATCGTCTGCACCGGAGTCGCCTCCCATCATGTCGAACAGCGAGCCTTGCCCCGCCTCGCGATCGCGGCGTGTGCTTTCGGCTTCGGCCAGTTCCGAGTCGAGGCAATCGAGCAGGGTGGCGCGGTCTTCGCCGAACGAGTCGAACCCGCCGGTCTTGATCAGTGCTTCAATCACGCGGCGGTTCACGGCTTTGTCGGCCGAGCGGACAATAAAATCGGTGAAGTCTTCGTAGGGGCCGTTGGCGTCGCGCTCGTTGATGATGACGATCGATGCGCCTTCGCCGACGCCCTTCATCGCCGCCATGCCGAAACGAATGCTGCCCCAGTCGCCTTCGATGATCGGCGTGAAGTCGCTGCCCGAGTCGTTGATGTCCGGGCTGAGCACCGGCACGTTCATCGCATTACATTCGGCGAGGAAATTGGAGATCTTGTCGGCGTTGCCCTGCTCGGTCGTGAGCACGGCCGCCATGAATTCAATCGGGTAATTCGCTTTGAGGTATGCGGTGCGGTAGCTGAGCATCGCATAGGCCGCGGAGTGCGATTTATTGAAACCGTATTGGGCGAACTTCTCAAGCAACGCGAAGATCGCGGTGGCGGTCTTTGCATCGATCTTATTAGTCTTGCGCGCGCCGTCGATGAACACCTGCTTCTGCGCGTCCATCACCGATTTAATCTTCTTGCCCATCGCACGGCGGAGAATGTCCGCGCCGCCTAGCGTGTAGCCGGCGATGATTTGCGCCGACTGCATCACTTGTTCCTGGTAGACCAGCACGCCGTACGTTTCCTCTACCAATTCTTTGAGCAATGGATGCGGGATTTGCACCGTAGACGGATCTTTTTTACCCTCAATGAATTGAGGGATGAACTGCATCGGGCCGGGGCGGTAGAGCGCGATCAACGCGATAATCTCTTCAAACGAGCTCAGGCCGATCTGGCGGCACAGTTGCTGCATGCCGCCGGACTCCAACTGAAAGACCGCCGTGGTGCGACCACTGTTGAGCAGGTCGAAGGTGGCTTGGTCGTCGAGCGGGGCATCCTCGATGTTGAACTCCGGCATCGAGCGGGTGTTGCGCACATTGGTTTGCGCGTCATCAATGACGGTGAGCGTTTTGAGTCCCAAAAAGTCCATCTTCAGCAAGCCGAGGTCTTCGCTGGGACCTTTCGGGTACTGAGTCGTGAGGTCGCCTTCCTGCAGCGTGACCGGAATCAGATTGGTGATGTCTTGGTCGGCAATGATGACACCGCAGGCGTGCTTGCCGGTGTTGCGGATCATCCCTTCGATCACGCGGCCTTGTTCGATGATGATCTTGGCGACGGGATTGTGGGTCAGTTCGTTCGCCAATTCCGGCGATTTCTTGACCGAGTCGTCGAGCGTGATGTTCAGCTCGTCGGGGATCATCTTGGCGATCTTGTTGGCCTCGGAAAATTCGAGGTCATTCACACGGGCGAGGTCGCGCACGATCATTTTTGCGCCGAATGTACCGAAGGTGATGATATTCGCCACCCGGTCTTTGCCGTATTTGTCGCGCACATAGTTCACCACTTGGTCGCGGCGGCGCATGCAGAAGTCGACGTCGAAGTCGGGCGGCGACACACGCTCCAAGTTGAGCATACGCTCAAACAGCAGGCCGAAGGCAAGCGGGTCGATGTCGGTGATCTTGAGCACGTAGGCGACGATACAACCGGCACCGGAACCACGGCCGGGACCGACCGGAATGTCTTGCTCGCGCGCCCAATTGATGAAGTCCCACACAATTAGGAAGTAATCGACAAAGCCCGTCCCGGTAATGATCGCCAGCTCGTATTCGAGTTGTTCGCAGTAGCGCTTGTCGTCGGCCGAGACATTGTCCCAGTCCGCACGGCAGGCGTCGTAATCGGTTTCGTAGCGTTCTTTGAGCCCTACCTTGCACAGTTCAAACAGATAGAGGCCATTTGATTTGTGCTTGATGCGCTCCGCCTCGCTCAGCTCGATCGGCTCGTGGCCATCGCGGGTGAGAATCGCATTCTTTTGCTGGACGTAGACGTCCAGTATTCGCTCAAAATTCGCATGGTCGTTGCCCGACTCGACTTCAATGGGTCGTTCGTAGACGGGGTAGTGGTCTTCGCCGAACGGCAGCTTGACTTCGCACATTTCCGCCACCGCCGAGGTGTTGGTGATCGACTCCGGCACTTCCTTGAATGCGAGCTCCATCTCTTCGCGTGACTTGAGGTAGAACTGATGCGAGTCGTAGCGCATGCGCTTCTCGTCGCGAATCTTGGCGCCGGTTTGAATGCAGAGCAGCGAGTCGTGCGGCTCCCAGTCGGTGCTGTTGACGTAGTGCACGTCGTTGGTAGCGACCACTTTGAGGTCAAATTCCTCCGCAATTTTGAGCAGCCCGGGGATGATGCGGCGCTGTTCTTCGATGCCGTGATCCATGATCTCGATAATGAAGAACTCTTTGCCGAAAATATCGACGAACTTGGCCGCCGCATCGCGGGCGTTGTCGTATTCGTCTTTAAGTAGAAATTGCGGGATCACGCCTGCCAAGCAGCCGGAAAATCCGATCAGACCTTCGCTGTACTCGGCGAGGGTCTTCATGTCGGTGCGCGGATTGCGGTAGAAGCCCTGCGTGTGCGCCTGCGAGACGATTTTACAGAGATTTTGGTAGCCAGTGAAATTGCGTGCCAGCAGGCCCATGTGGCGGGACTTTTGCTTGGCCCGCAGTTCATTGACGGTGGCGAGCTCGTGTTCGTAGATGAGGTACACCTCGCAGCCAAGCAGCGGCTTGATGCCGTGCTTTTCCGCTTGTTTGAAAAAGCTGGTGAGGCCGTACAGCACGCCGTGATCGGTGATCGACAGCGCCTTCATGCCAAGCTCTGCAGCACGCGAGCAAAGTTTGTCGGTTCGCGAGCAGCCATCCAGCAGACTGTGGTCGGTGTGGACGTGTAGGTGGACAAATTCGCGGTCTTTTTCGGGCATGGAAAGAACACAGTGGCAGCCTGCCGCGCCCTGTAAAAGTTAAAACCGACAACTTATTCACACCGCTGTGCGCGTTGCCTTTTTGACGGTATTTGCGGTGAAGCTGTAATGAATCGCGCCTTCGGTAGATGAATGCGCTTATGTCAGCTGAAGATAAATCTTTAACGAATCGCTGGGTGATTGCGCAGCGATGGTCGCATGTGCAGTTTTTGAGTGCGCGGTGTGATGCAGAAATGCTGCGGCAGTCGATTCCGCCGGGGCTGGAGGTGGATCAGTTCGATGGCTCTGCGTGGCTGAGCATCGTGCCCTTTTATATGTCGCACATCCGTTTTCCAGTCACACCCGCGCTGCCGATTGTTTGCCTATGGGAGCTTAATTTGCGGACCTATGTGCGTTATCGAGGCCGTGCGGGCGTGTATTTCTTGACTTTGGATACGGATAGCAGGCTCGGCGAGTGGATTGCACGTCGTTTCTTTCATCTGCCGTATCGTTATCGAAAGATGACCGGGCAGGTGGAGTCGGAACGCTATTCGTTTGATGCGCGAGGATCGTTTGCAATGCAGTCGCAGGTGGGGCGCCCTGTCTCGGCTGATGCGTTGGATGATTGGCTGGTGGAGCGCTACCATTTGTACACCAGCGATGGAACTTCGTTGTATCGAGGCGATGTCGCTCATGCCCCGTGGCGCTTGCGGCAAGTCGATGCATTGAGCTTTGAGGATCGACTGTCGCCCCAGTTTGGCTTCCCCGCTGCGACCGATGTGCGCGCGCGCTATGCTGAGCCGATCGATGTTCGATTTAAGCCCTTTGTGAAACTACCGAAAATTTAATTATGATGAACCGAGATGAAGTAAAGGTCCTGCTACACCATCGTGAGCCCTATTTGATGGTTGATCGTGTTGATGCGCTGACGCCTGAGTCTGTGACCGGGGTAAAGGTCCATCGTGGCGATGAAGCGCATCTGGTCGGCCACTTTCCGGGAGCGCCGGTCGTTCCGGGTGCAATGTTGCAAGAGCTGTGTACACAATCCGCCGGTGTGCTCATCACCAAGTACCATTCGCCTGAGAAGAATTATGACAGCGAGCGCACCAAAGGTCACGCGCTGGGTGTTTTGAGCAAGGTGGACTATGCGAAATATCTAGGCGTCGTGAAAGTCGATCGCGAAGTTTTTGCCGTTGTCGACTTGATCGAACAGCTCGGGCCGTTGTTTAAGTTTAAGGCGCGGGTTTTGCAAGACGGTCGCTTCAAAGCCAAACTGATGTTCAGTTTGATGAATCTCAGCGATGATCATCTGATCGAAGACAACCAAGTATAGGCGAGCACAGTGGCGGCGCGATTTCCGGCGCTTGCTGTGCTTCTATGCAGTAGCGGGGAAGTTGTTAGCGCTTGTTTTGCCACGCATCGCCTGCGAAGCGCTGGCGTTCTGCTTGGATGCGTGGGCTGTCGAATAAAGTGCGCAGGTCCTCGGTGATGCCGATGGGGATGTCG
>Ga0115569_10001101_pt1 | contig 20925 bp, 15 predicted proteins | sample COGITO_mtgs_1205_2_FD_87295 | JGI IMG/M metagenome (GOLD analysis project Ga0115569, IMG submission 87295) | Pelagic marine microbial communities from North Sea - COGITO_mtgs_120503 | ecosystem: Environmental > Aquatic > Marine > Epipelagic | place: Germany:Helgoland, sampling site Kabeltonne... | reverse complement strand
TGCTGATGGGAAGTTATCTGTTTCTTTCATCAACCGAGTATCGTCTCTCCTCCCGTTCGCATTTATTTGGCCTGAGTTTTAACCTTGCTGAAGGTGGTCTGGACTTGGGGCTGGATGCGCTGCGTGATGGCGATCAAGGTGAGTGGAGCACCGGTGCTGATGCTGACGGCAATACGTATTGGTCGCGTGCATACACGGGGTATGATTTGGGAGATAATCTGACTGGCGATATTCTCATCGTAATTCTCAACGCAGAATCGCAACAGCCGGAGATTTATTCCGAAGGGATTGTCAATGGGCATTTGATGGGGGCGGTTTCGAAGCAAATTCAGGTTCAACTTACCAGTGGTTTCTTCCCATTTATTAATGGTTTTAATTCAAAGAGGGGGCTTGTGTTTAGTGGTAACAATGTGACCTTCGACAGCTATAACTCAAGTGCAGGAAGCTACGGCCCAGCTAATGTTAATTCTGATGTCACCGTCGCTACGGTTTCAGTGGAGAGTGACGCTCTCAATATTGGCAATGCCGATATATATGGGTATGTTGCGACCGGGGGTGGATATCCGAATGTGGGGCCGAGTGGGGCCATCACACAGTATGGCTCGCCAGGGGAGGTGGATGATAGCCGAATCACCACCGATTATTATGCTGAATTTCCAGATGTCAGTGCTCCTAATCTGAGCTTCCCTATCGCCACTTTACCGACATCCGGGACCATTGCAGGCGGAGAATATCTGATCAATAGTTGGTCGATGAGTGGCAAGAAATCGCTCTACATAACTGGAGACGTTACCATTGTGGTCACTGGAGATATGAGTATGTCCGGCCAAGCGGCCGTGCATTTGTCAAATACCGCCAGTTTAAAGATCTATGCGGCTGGTGATTTAAGCTTGGGAGGGGGGGGGATTTTGAATGCGAGTCAGCAGCCGTCGCAATTATTGGTCTTCGGGACGAATACGACAGAGGGGGGGCAAACATTTAAAATTCACGGGAATGGTTATCTCGCTGCGGCGGTCTATGCGCCAAATGCAGTCGTGGAACTGAAAGGCGGCGGTAGTTCTGGTCGTGTCTACGGTGCTGTCGCTGGTTATGACGCGAAGTTGACTGGGAATAGTCACTTCAGTTACGATGAAGCGCTTGAGGATTACAATCTGGGCGGCACTGAGTACAGCGTTGATAGCTGGACCGAACTGTCAGGAGGGAGCTTGGCTTTGACGCCGCTCGATATGGCCAATTACGGATTGTAGCGCGCGTGTCCTCTTAGCGATAGAACCCGCCGCCAAGAAGTTTTTCTCCGTCATAAAAGGCAATGATCTGGCCCGAAGCCAGTGCCCGCTGCGGTTCCTCGAACACCACGCGTGCGCTGTCTTCACCGGTCGGCGTGTAGCGTATTTGTTGCGCAGGATCGCGGTAGCGGGGCTTGGCGGTGATCTCGCACTGTTTAGTAATCGGTTGGTTGACGAAGCTGATGCCGTAAACATCCACTTCGCAGGTATAGAGGCCGGGTGATTCGGGTTGGTCGAATGCGATGATGAGTTCGTTGCGCTCCATATCGAAGCCAGTCACGACATAGCATTCGTTGTCAGTGTTGGAGGGCACGCCGATCCAGCGCCGCTGGCCCATTGTGTAGCGGTGTAAGCCGCGGTGTTGTCCCAGGACTTTGCCTGTGGTGTTCACGATGTCGCCGGGTTTGTCCTCGATGTAGTGTTCGAGGAAGCGATTGATATTCATATCACCCAGAAAGCAGATGCCTTGGCTGTCTTTTTTTACCGCGTTCGGGAGTTGATGCTCGAGCGCAAGCGCCCGCACGTGGGGCTTTTCCAGTTCGCCGATTGGGAAGAGGGCGCAGCTGATCTGCTGCTGACGTACCATAGCAAGGAAATAGGTTTGGTCTTTGTTTTGATCGACACCTTGTACGAGATCGTAGCGGCCATCCGCATTTTCGGTTTTGCGCACATAGTGACCGGTGGCAATTGCATCAAAGCCGTTTGCGAGTGCATAATCCTGAAAGATGCCGAATTTCATTTCCCGATTACACATGATGTCGGGGTTGGGTGTAATCCCGTTTTTGTAGCCTTCCACCAGATAGTGGACGACGTGCTCGCGGTATTCATTGACCAGATTGACTATCTCAAAATCGATGTCTAAGTGCGCGGCAACCGCGCGGGCATCTTCAATGTCCTGCTGGGCAGGGCAGTCGGCCAAGGGCATTTCCTCGTTCATCCATGTTCGAATGTAGGCAGCGGATACGTCGTAGCCTTGTTCTTTTAATAAAAGAGCAGCGACCGCGCTATCGACGCCTCCAGACAGAGCTACGAGGATTTTTTTCATGAGCTGACCAAAACGCTCTCCCCGCGTGGCGTCAATACGAGTCAAGGCCTTGCTCTGTAAAACAATTTATCTATTTTTACCTGCGATTGTACCGGGATAGAATTTTTTTGAGTGCAAGTCGCACTCGGCGCTTTCGACGGATCGTCAAAAGTTGTCATCCCGCGGAAATAGAATTGCCCTACAAGCGAAGTAACTTGATAATATAAACATTTATATATGGTGAAGTCAGTTAAACACATCTCACATGCGTTCTGGGAGTCGGAAGATTCCGGTTTGGTTCTCCTATCTTCGGATTGGACAGACAACAAAGTAATGCCGCCTCTTTCATTGGGGCCGAGAGACCTGCATTTGAGGTCCTTGGAACGCCTAAGCGCGGACGAGTGTGGCCGCTACTGTCGCTATTTTCGTCGCAAACACAGTTGGATTTTCACACTGCAGTCCAAGCGTTACCCGCAGTTAATGGACCGAAAGGTGCGCGTGTATTTGGGTGCAGAGTTTAACGAGTGGAGTGAAGCTATCGGCAAGCCGGAATGGGAACTTGTTCCTTTGACTGACGAGCCTGGGGCGACTTTTGAGGTCAGTGTGCCGTTGAAGCACATTCCAGCCGGCGAAGTTTTCAAGTTTAAGTTCGTTACGCAGGATGGAGATTGGCTGGATGTGCCAGATAGTGCTCCGAATGTGGTGTGCTGCGCCGATGGTGTCGCCAATTTTGAATTCAATCCCGCACAAACGGGAAAGCATATTTTTCGTTTCCACACTCCAGTAGATTACGTTCCTGTTGGTAATGAAAAGATTGTTTGGCGTGATGCGTTGCACGAAGAGGTGCTTGAGTTGCCACACACTCAGTTTTTGACCAAAGCGTCGACTGATCTCCCCCTCGGTGCGATTGTCGAAGAGACGCGCACGACTTTCCGTCTGTTCGCTCCGCGCGCGACGGGTGTGCAGCTTTCGTACGGTCGACAGGCAGATGAATCCGATGCAGCTTTAGTCGCCATGTCTTGCGTGGATGGTGTTACTTGGGAAGGGGTGCTCGAGGAAAACTTGGTCGGTTGTTTCTATACTTTTCGAGTCGAGGGGGAAAGCCATCAGGGAACCTCCCACTTCGATGGCGCATTTTCTGTGTTGGATCCTTATGCGAAGGCTTGTCTCGGGCACCGTGGGCCGGCGATCGTAGTGGATCCAAAACGTTTACAAAAGGTCAAGGAGCAGTACACACCTCCGGCGTGGCAGGATCTGGTAATCCTTGAAGGGCATGTGCGCGATCTCGCAGCGCATGCGCCAATCCAGTTGACTGCGCAGGAGCGTAAGGGGTATTCAGGGCTGCGTAAATGGCTTAAGACGAAAGGCTCCTATCTTCAGGAGATCGGCGTCAATGCCATCGAGCTTCAGCCGATTCAGGAGTTTGATAATCGTCATCCCGACGACTACCATTGGGGCTATATGACGGTGAACTTCTTTTCTCCGGAAAGCAGTTACGCATTGGAGCCGGAGAAGGCGTCTCAGGTCGAGGAGTTCCGCGGCTTGGTGCAGGATTTTCATGATCAGGATATGGCGGTGATCATTGATGTGGTGTACAATCACGTCGGTGAGCCCAATCACCTTCTGTTCGTCGATAAGTTCTATTATTTTCACGTCGACGAGGCGAATGATCTGCTCAACTGGAGTGGTTGCGGCAATGACCTCCGCTGCGATACTCCGATGACGCGTCGGTTGATTATTGAGAGCTTAACGCATCTGATTGAAACCTATGATGTGGATGGCTTCCGCTTTGACTTGGCGGAGCTTATCGGGATCGAGGTCTTGCGCGAGATTGAGATCGAGCTGAAAAAGGTGAAGCCGTCCCTTATTTTGATTGCCGAGCCTTGGAGTTTTCGTGGGCATATTCAGGACGAATTGAAGGAGACCGGTTTTGCCTCTTGGAATGATGGCTTCCGCGAATCGATTGCGGATTATATCTGTGGAAAGGGGAATCAGGACATGATTCAGTATTTCTTGGCTGGATCGCCTTCAAGTAGTCGATTTGCCGCGCAGACGATTAACTATACGGAGTCACATGATGACCATTGCTGGATGGATCGTATCACTGAGCGTGCTGAGCAGGATGGTTCCGACCCAACGCTGTTGGACCGCAGGCGCACGCACTTAATGGCCTCCGTGCTCTTTGCGTCACTCGGGGTGCCGATGCTGGCCGAGGGGCAGGACTTCATGCGCTCGAAGCTTGGGATTTCGAACACCTATCAGCGCGGCGACGTCAATGCCATCGATTACAATCGTCGCTTGGTATACTCTGGTACGCATAGCTACTTCCGAAATTGGATTGCGTTTCGTCGTTCAGAGCAGGGACGTGCATTCCGCTACGAAGGCGCGCTGCAGGAAGGCTATCTGAAATTCTTTGTGGCAGAGGGATCCAGTGCGATCGTTGCCATTTTCAATGCCGACCGCAGCATCGATGCTCCGCAGTTGATTTTCGCAGTCAATCCGCATATGGAGTATGCTAACATCACCTGTGATGTGGAGTGCTTCAGTGGTGCGGTGCAAATCGCTGACCATGATCGCTTCAAGGTCAAAGGTCTGCAGTCCGCGCTTATACCTGTGGCAAGCAAGATCATTCATCTACCGCCCTTGGGCTGTGGGCTCTGGGTTGTCGAATCGTAGGTTGTTTGATTCTGAGGGCTTCAAGGTGCGTATTCAAGTGGCTTCACTTGCTCCGCGATGTTGTCACTGACTACGCTTTAACTGGCCGCCGCTAAAGCTTTCCTGTATGCTACCAACCAGTAGTCTGCAGGGAAGCTTCTTGGCTGGGCGATTTTAACTGGGCCTTTATCGCTTCACGGCAATTACCCGCCGAGTCGCAGTAAGTGATGCCACTTGTGGTTGCTTGGTTGCTCGCTCTCGCTAGTTGCTTTCCAGGTTGGGCGTATCCAGTTGCCTTGAGGATTTTCAATGCTGAAGGCACACTGCGCGCTGTTGCCTAGTAAATTGGCGTATATGGGCTGACGTGTTCGCTTCGCTTCGTTTACGCCTACTTGTGTGTGTGTAGGTTAGACGACTGCGCTTCGCGATTTTTAAGGGCGCCTTTTACGCATTGTCGTATCCGCCTTTGTGAAGAATCAGTGAGCACTCGGTGGCACAATCCGGCAGTCAACAATGGGGCAACACGGCAGATTCGCTTGGTATGAGTTGAATACTCCCAAGCAAGCTTGATTCATTTCTGCGTTTAGGCTGAATCTTTTTATGGCTACCCCGATTGGGGGTATTTCGGTGTAATCTGTTTACGTTATCTTGCTGTTTTGGATGCAGTTGACATGCTTACATTTGGACTTGGTAGGCAGCTACTCGGCTGCCGTTTGTCGCCTAATGTGCTAGCTGATAGCTTTTGGATGCCTTGTGGGTCAATACGACCCATTGATCCCAAGTTACTTTCAGCGAAGCGCGCTGCACTTTTATTTCTTTTTGAATGTCCTTCTGTTGCGACTCACTTGCCTGCTTGAGTTCGCGTCCCTTAAGCAAGATCGCGGCGGCTTGTTGTTCGAAGGTGGTAGAAAGTTCTTCCAGTTTGACCTTCAGTTCCCCGGCCAGCTCATCCACCTCTTTGCTTAGGTGCTCTAGCAGCAACTTTTTGTCTTTCAGGATGAGCGCTTTCTGTAGTGCGATTTCGTTGATCACGCGGAGTTTTTCGGTCATGCCGAGCTTGGAGCAGATCCAGATGGTCCATTTGGACGGGTCGAAGTGATACCAGCGGATGCCGTTACGATAGTCGGCTGCGAACGCGTGGTGGTAGTTGTGGTAGCCTTCGCCGAAGGTGAGCAGGGCGAGGATTGCGTTGTCCACCGCACTGAGTTCACGGGCATAGGTCTTTGAGCCGATGGTGTGGCACAACGAGTTAATGAACCACGTGCTGTGGTGAATCATTGCCAATCGGAGCAGGACGCCGAAGTAGAAGGAGGCCAGAGGGCCTACCATGAGCCAACCGATGAAGAATATTGTCAGGTTAACAAGAAGCACCAGCGCGAGATAGTGGCGATCTTGGAAGACAACACGCGGGTTCTTGAGCAGATCGGGAACAAGGGATTTGTTGTAGTCACGCTCATAGTCAAAGAGCCACAACACGTGTGCATACCAGAAACCTTTTTTGATCGAGTAGGGGTCCTTGTCGGTATCGACGTGGTTGTGATGGATTCGGTGGTCATGGGACCACATCAATGCCGACATTTCAAGGGACAGTGTCGACCCCAGCAAGATGCACCATTCGAAAAAGCGGTTCGCTGAGTAGGCTTTGTGGGCGTAGAGACGGTGGTAGCCTACGGTGATGGACATGCCGCCGATAATATAAGTGACTAGGAATAGCCAGAATGCGCCCCATGAGGCGACGTCTATGGCAACCGGTATCATCGCTATCACCATAATGTGGTAGAAGACGATGAAGGCGAAGATGTCCCAATTTTTTATTTTCATAGTAAAGGTTTAATTGTTCAGACAAGCATCAGTACAATCTAGGTGATGCAATCGTCGTGATTTTTTTGTAAGTGGCTAGTTAGCAGTTTCCTCGGTGATTTCGCTCCGCCGAGGCGACGTTTTATGCGGTGGGTCTTACGTCTCGCGGGTTAGAGTGTCAAAGAATATTTTGTCAAGATTGTAGCTATTTGGCAACCCTTTGAACGGCGGTGAAGCAATGAAGTTGGTTTTAGCTTAGCTTATTTGTGAATTTTCTAGTATCAGCTTGCTGTGGTGCTGTGATCGACGATTCTGATGTTGAAGAATGAATAATACTTGCCAAGCCAGTTTGCCTGACTACAAGTGCCTCCTTTCGGAATTTCATCTCAAACTGAAAACAAAACAGAATACAATTATGGCTACAAAAATCGGAATTAATGGATTCGGCCGCATCGGTCGCTTGGTCTTTCGCTCTCTCGTTGAAAAGGGGCTTCTTGGCAGCGAGATCGAAGTGGTTGCAATCAACGACCTCGTTCCAGCAGAAAACCTGGCTTACTTGCTAAAGTATGACACAACACAGGGCCGTTTCAAAGGTACTGTAGAAACCAAAGGTGATTCTTTGGTTGTGAACGGCCACGAAATCAAGACACTCGCAGTTCGCGAAGGTCCTGCAGCCCTTCCTTGGAAGGAGCTTGGCGTTGACATCGTTATCGAGTCGACTGGTCTCTTCGTTCAAGACGAAAAGGCAGCAGGTCACCTCGAAGCAGGCGCGAAAAAAGTTATTATCTCGGCTCCTGGTAAGGGTGACGGCGTAAAGACTGTTGTTATCGGCGTCAATGACGACGAGATCACAGCTGAGCACGACCTCATCTCCAATGCATCTTGCACAACAAACTGCTTGGCTCCGATGACTAAGGTCATCCTTGAGAACTTCGGCATCGTCGAAGGCCTGATGACAACTGTGCACTCTTACACAGCGACTCAGAAGACAGTTGATGGTCCTTCTCCTAAGGACATGAAGGGCGGCCGCACAGCAGCTCTGAACATCATCCCTTCCACCACTGGTGCTGCGAAGGCTGTTGGCCTCGTGCTTCCTGCTGTTCAAGGCAAGCTTTCTGGTATGGCTTTCCGCGTTCCAACTCCAACTGTTTCTGCTGTCGACCTGACAGTAAAGACAGAGAAGAGCACATCCTACGAAGAAATCTGCCAGAAGATGAAAGAAGCTTCCGAAGGTTCGCTCAAGGGTATCCTGGGCTACACTGAAGACGAAGTTTGCTCTTCTGACTTCATCCACGACGAGCTGAGCTCGATCTTCGATGCAGGCAGCGGCATGGGACTTAACGATAAGTTCTTCAAGCTCGTTTCCTGGTATGACAACGAATGGGGTTACTCCAACCGCGTTGTTGAGCTGGTTCAGAAGGTTTCCAAGTTCCTCTAAGAATTTGCTAATCACTTGCTGATTTTCTGGCCGCCGCAACAGGTTTTCCATTAGGAATACTCTGCTTGCGGCGGCCTTTCTTTTTTCCGCCCGTGCTGAAGCGCGACTTCGGATCTTAAGCCCGGTGAAGTTCTCTTTGCTTAACGAACTCGGGGCTCCACATACTATTTTCAACTGATAACGTACCACTATGTCTCGTACCAAATCCATCAAAGACGTCGACCTTTCCGGTAAGCGCGTATTCGTCCGCTGTGACTTCAATGTGCCGCTTACAGACGGTCAAATCTCTGACGATTCTCGAATCGTTGCTGCACTTCCAACGATCAAGCATCTCGTCGCCCAAGGCGCGAAGGTGATTCTTTCCAGCCACTTGGGCCGCCCCAAAGGTGAGCCGAATGCGGCATTCAGCCTCGCGCCGGTGGCCGAAGCTCTGGCTGCTCAACTGGGCCAACCTGTCACTTTTATCGAAGATTGTATTGGCGAAGAGGTCGAAGCCGAAGTCGCCAAGCTGGCAGAAGGCGAAGTCGCTCTGCTCGAAAATGTCCGCTTCTACAAGGGCGAGACAGACAACGATCCCGAATTCGCGGCCTCCCTTGCCAAACTGGCAGATGCGTTCGTCAACGATGCCTTCGGCACTGCGCACCGTGCGCATGCTTCGACTGCAGGTGTCGCAAAGCATCTTTCACCTTGCGTGTGCGGCCTCCTGATTGAGAAGGAGCTTGCCTACCTCGGTGACAAGACCAACACCCCTGAGCGTCCTCTAACGGTGATCCTCGGCGGTGCCAAGGTTTCCGACAAGATCAAGGTCATCGATGCACTGCTTGAAAAAGCCGATACTATCATTATTGGTGGCGCAATGGCTTACACCTTTAAGTTGGCCAAGGGCGAAACAGTCGGCGATTCTTTGAGTGAGCCAGATTTCATTGAGACAGCCAAAGCTGCTTTCAAGAAGGCAGAGGAGAAGGGGGTCAAATTCCTTATTCCCGTTGATACATTGACCGTCAAGGATCTCGACTTCGGTGCTGGCACCGTGGGGGATACGAAGGTCTTTGAAGGTAGTATCGGCGAAGGCTGGGAAGGTGTCGACATCGGCCCGAAGAGCATCGAGTTGTTCAGCAATGAAGTGAAGAACGCGAAGACCGTTCTTTGGAATGGCCCCATGGGTATATTTGAAATCGACGCCTGCAACAAGGGTACTTTCGCAGTTGCGAAGACCATCGCAGACTCCGACGCCTGTTCGATCATTGGCGGTGGCGATTCTGTGAAAGCCATCAAGATGGCAGGTTACGGTGATCAAGTTACTTTCATGAGCACCGGCGGCGGCGCCTCGCTCGAATTTCTCGAAGGCAAAGAGCTTCCGGGCGTTTCTGCTCTCGACACAATCTAATTAGTCATCAGCTATAAATCATTCGTCATCTAATATTATGAGTAAATCAGCACGTAAATACCTCATCGCAGGTAACTGGAAAATGAACCTGAACTCAGCCGAAGGTGCTGAGCTCGCTAAAGATGTGGTCAGCCTCGTCGGTGCGCAAACAGACGTATCTGTCTGTGTGTGTCCGACGTTCACGACTCTTGAAGCCGTCTCCAATGTGGTGAACGACTCCAACGTGTCGCTGGGTGCACAAAACATGCACTCCGAAGCTTCCGGAGCGTACACCGGTGAGATCTCCGCGGAAATGCTGCGCCATCTCTTCTGCAAGTTCGTCATCCTCGGTCACTCCGAACGCCGCGAGTACTTCGGTGAAACCGACGCACTCGTCAACAAGAAGACCTTGGCAGCACTTGCGGCCAACTTGAAGCCGATCGTTTGCATTGGTGAAACACTGGAAGAACGTGAAGCTGGTAAGGTGAACGAAGTGATCAAGACACAGCTGGAAGGTGCCTTGGTTGGTTTGACTGCAGACGCTGCAGATGCATTGGTCATCGCATACGAGCCGGTTTGGGCAATTGGTACTGGCAAGACTGCCACTCCTGAAATGGCTGAAGAGGTACACGCGGAAATCCGCAGCCTTCTCTCTGGTCTGATCGGCGCTGAAGCCGCTGACAAGGTGCGCATCCTCTACGGTGGTTCGATGAAGCCGGAAAATGCAGACGAGTTGCTCGCTCAGCCAAATATCGACGGTGGTCTCATCGGCGGTGCGGCTCTGAAGGCAAACTCTTTTGCTGCGCTGGTCGAAAGTGCACAGAAGCTCTCCAAGTAGTCGTATTTAGAATACAAACTTTCAAAAAGTCGGAACGGCAACGTTCCGGCTTTTTTTGTGAGTAGCGCTTCACATGTTTCCAGTTGCGATGGAGCTCTTTCGCCGATAAGGCTGTGAGGGTGTCGGTTACTGAACAGTGGATTCGCCACCGTTCATGCTGGAACTCGATTTGACTATGCGTTCTCCAAATGTAGATTCTTCAGTTCATAAACACACGGGTAAAACGCGGCTGCTTGAGGCCACACGCTGTTCACTCGCGGGACTCCGCTATGCGCTTAAAGAGGCAGCCTTTCGCTTGGAAGTCATCTTGGGCAGTGTGTTGATCGTCGTTTCATGCTTTCTGCAGATCGACTGTACACCGCAGTTACTACTGATTGGTAGTGTATTCCTGGTTTGGATCGTTGAAGTCTTGAATTCCGCGCTCGAGGCTGTCGTCGATGACATCTCACTCGAAAGGCGTCGACTCGCGAAACAAGCGAAGGACATGGGCAGTGCCGCTGTTTTTATTGCGCTGTTGAACTGCGGGATTTGCTGGGCTATTGTGATCTTTAAGATTGCGTAGCTCGTGTGCAGGTATGGCGCACTGACCACGTGCTTGTGGCATTCCGTGTCGCTTCAGCGAGTCGTTCCACGTCAGCCGCCAACACTCGCGGGATGCGTAAATACATAGCCGTTTGCCAGCTCCCGATAGGCAGTCACCTGTTGCGCCTCCCAATTCGTGTCGCGTCCGAGCTCCATCGCAAGAATGTTGGCGACGGTTGCCGCGGCTTCAATCGAAGCTGTGGCATTGAGCAACAAGGCGCGTATGCGGCGCGCTAGCACATCCTCTACGGTGCGTGCCATTTCCTCCCGGGCATGCCAGACGATTTCGGCTTTTTGGTAGGGCAGCGCGGGGTGCAGTTTTTGGCCTAATGCTGGATCTGCTTGAATGATTGCTAGGATACCAGCGGCATTCGATCCATACAGCTTTAAGTTTTGTGAGCTTGATGTGGTCTGCGTCCATCCGTGGATCGGTTGTGTTTCGGTGGGGCAGTGTGTCGGCTCGATGCCCATCGATTTCTCGGCTTGGTCGATCACGTCTTGTGCCATTTTTCGATAGGTCGTCCACTTGCCACCTGTGAGGGTAATTAAACCGCTATTGCTGATCAAGATAGTGTGTTCGCGCGAGAGCGCAGCCGTATCGGATGAGTCGCCAGATTGAACCAGCGGTCGCAACCCGGCGAAGATGCTGAGAACATCGCTATCACTGGGGGATTTGGTCAGATACTGGCCGGCATGCGTCATCAAGAAATCGCGCTCTGCTTGCAGCGCACGTGGTTCAAGACTCTTAGAATTTACTGGTGTGTCCGTGGTGCCGACCACGACCTGATCATGCCATGGCACGGCAAACAGCACGCGCCCGTCGTCTGTCTTTGGGATCATGATGGCGGCTTCACCCGGCAGGAAATGCTTTGGCAGAACGATGTGAATGCCTTGGCTGGCGGTGATGATCGGTGCTGTCTGCGAATCATCCATATGCCTGAGTTCGTCGACGAACACCCCTGTGGCATTAATCACCGTTTTGGCATATACGGTAAATTGTGTGTCATTTTCGAGGTCGTGAATCTCGACGCCATTAATGCGCTCGTTGTCTTTGGCTAGCCCGACGCAGCGGCAGTAGTTGAGGACCGCTGCGCCGTGCTGTTCGGCAGTCTGCGCCAAGTTGATCGCCAAGCGTGCATCATCAAATTGACCATCGTAGTAAATGACGCCTCCGAGCAGGTGTGCTTGTTCCAAGGTGGGAATCGCATCGATGGTTGCCTCTCGACTTAAATGGCGGGAGGGCTGAAGCCCGAGTTTGCCGGCCAGCTGATCGTAAACCTTCATGCCAATTCCGTAGAAGGGACCTTCCCACCATGCATAGTTGGGAATGACAAATGCCTGCGAGTGCACCAAGTGTGGGGCGTTTTGTACCAGTTGTCCGCGCTCGTGCAGCGCCTCCAGGACGAGTGAGACATTACCTTGCTGCAGATAGCGTACGCCGCCGTGCACCAGTTTGGTCGACCGACTGGAGGTGCCTTTAGCGAAGTCACACTGTTCGAACAGCGCGACACGGTAGCCGCGCGCAGCGGCATCGACGGCGGCCCCTAGCCCCGAAGCACCGCCGCCGATGATGACGATATCAAACGGTTGCTCCGCCGAGTGCACGCGGTCTAGTGAGGTGGAACGTTTCATGTGTGCTCTTGGGCTGTTGGTTGCCAGTTTTTTGTGCGTTGAATTGCTTGCTCCCAGCCGTGCCGTTGGTCCGCCATTTGGTTCGCATCGCGTTGTGGCTGGAAAGTCGTGTCACGGCACCAATTGGCAGCGATCTCGTCGCGATTCTTCCAGAATCCGACGGCTAGGCCGGCGAGGTAAGCGGCTCCTGCGGCTGTGGTTTCGATGCAGTTTGGACGCACCACATCTGCCTGCAGGAGGTCTGATTGAAATTGAAGCAGCGGCGTGCTCTGAGAAGCGCCGCCATCGACGCGTAATTCTTTCAATGCGATGCCGCTGTCTTTTTCCATCGCGGTAATGAGATCGGCACTTTGAAATGCAATTGATTCGAGCGCGGCTCTGCAGAAATGCGCACGATTGGTGCCACGCGTGATACCAAAGGCAGCACCGCGTGCATAAGGATCCCAGTGCGGGGCGCCGAGGCCGGTAAAGGCGGGGACCAGATACAAGCCGTTGGCGTCAGGCACGCTAGCCGCCAATTCGCTCAGCTCTTCGGCCGAGCGGACGAGTTGCAGTTCGTCACGCAACCATTGAACCACTGCGCCTCCAATGAAGACCGACCCTTCCAATGCATATTCAGTCTGCGTGCCGATGCGCCAAGCTACCGTGGTGAGCAAGTTGTTGTGTGAACGTACCGGGACCGCCCCCGTATTCATCAGCAGAAAGCAGCCGGTGCCGTAGGTGTTTTTGACCATGCCAGGGGAGAAACAAGCTTGGCCAAAGAGGGCGGCTTGCTGGTCGCCGGCGACCCCCGCGATCGGCACACCCGCGGGTGCGAGGCGTTCGCTTACCTTGCCGTACACTTCGGAGCACGATTTGATCTTCGGAAGCATACTGCGTGGGATCTCGAATAATTCCAATAGCTCGTCGTCCCAATCACCCGTTTCCAAGTTGTAGAGCAGGGTACGGCTGGCATTTGTCACATCGGTGGCATGCACCTGCCCGTCGGTGAGTTGCCAAAGGAGCCATGCATCGACGGTTCCGAAGCAGAGTTGGCCGGCCTGTGCTTGGCTCCGCGCGCCCGCCACGTGTTCCAGAATCCACTGTATTTTAGTGGCAGAGAAGTAGGGGTCGAGCCGTAGGCCGGTTTTCTGCCGGACCATGGGCTCATAGCCGTCAGCTTTGAGTTGAGTGCAGCGGTCCGCAGTGCGTCGATCTTGCCAAACGATGGCATTGTAGAGCGGTATGCCTGTGTCTCGGTTCCAGACGATGGTGGTTTCACGTTGATTGGTGATTCCCAAGGCTGCAATGGCCTCGGCGCCAAGGCGTGTTGTTTGCAGTACTTCCGAAAGGGTGGCGCGTTGACTGGTCCAGATTTCAGTTGGATCGTGTTCGACCCAACCCGGCTGGGGGTAGATCTGTTGGAACGCTTGTTGGGCAGTGGCTATGATCTCGCCGGAATGATTGAAGAGTATGGAGCGGGAGCTCGTGGTTCCTTGGTCCAGGGCGAGGATGTAGTTTTCCGGGGGCATGGGATTGCAGGTCAGGGGCGTGATCCGAATGCCATTAGTATGCAGATCGTTTGATGAATGGTCAAACCCTAGAATACGGGCACTCGGGTCGTCGGTCGATCGGGGTGGTGCAGCAAGCGTAGCGCGTTCAAATCAATGTTCGACAACTGTGCTTGTGAAACTGAAGCACGTCCTGTTACGTTGCCATCTCCCGCTTTTTATGCCAGATCACTTTCGGTTCCCTCGTCATGCTTCACATCGTTTTATATAATCCTGAAATTCCGCAAAACACCGGCAATATTGGTCGACTCTGCGCGATCACTGAGACGCGCTTACACTTGATTCACCCGCTCGGTTTTACGATTACGGATAAGCACTTAAAGCGCAGCGGCATGGACTATTGGCATTCGCTGGATGTACATCATCACGACGATTGGGCCGCGTTTAAGGCCAGTCCTCATGCGCCACAAAGGCTTTTTCTTTTTACGACCAAAGCCGATAATGTGTACTGGGATGTGGGCTATCAGGACGGCGACGGGCTAGTTTTCGGTAGTGAGGGGCAGGGCGTACCCGACTGGCTACATGCAGAGCTTGAGGGGCAGCGACTGACTATTCCCCACAAGAATACAAAGATGCGCTCCTTGAATTTGTCCACCTCCGCGGGCATCGCGACTTACGAGGCTTTGCGGCAACTCTCAATAGGATAAGAAGGTAGTCTTGATTGATGCGGTACAGCGATCTTTTGCCTGTGCGACGTGCACAGCCTTGCAATAAACCTAAGAGTTCAGATGTTCGGATGATCTGCCCCCATTGCCGACGTCGGCGCTTTGTTGGATCGGGGGCATGCGCTCGAGGTCCTGATGCGGCGCTCACGTCGAGCCGCAACGACGAGCGAGTTACTTGAATTCGCTAGGTGTGGCAATCAGCGCACCGAGGAAAACCAATTCCGTCTCGCCGGTATTGCGGATGGCTTGTGTCTCTCCATCGCGAGTGATTTGTAACGTGCCGGGCGTAAAGGCATGCTCGACTCCGTTGTCGACCACGATCCCCGTGCCCGAAATGCAGTAGTAAAAGTCCTCATCACCATTGTGAGAATGTGCCCCGACACTAGCGCCAGGATCGAGGCGGACGACGCCAACACTCTTAATCGCGCTCCCAGGGTACAGATCCAAGAGTTTGTGGGCATAGGCGGTTCCGTTGCCACCGCGCACGTTTTCGGCTATCTCGGGGACGATCTCGTGAACATTATTAATCATAGGTTGAAATATAAAAACATAACGCAGGCTGTCATTAAAAAACGAGTCGCTTGACGGAGCAATTTTAGCGCAGACTGCTGCTGCTTGTGATCGCTGTATCGCTGCGCATCTTTTCGGTGTAGTCTTTTAATTGATCGCAAAACCCGACGAATGCGTCGATCGGTGCGTCTGTTGTGACCGCAGTCGAAATGGATTCCAGTAGATTGATCACCACAGGGTCTTTTCGTAAATAGGTTAGTCCTTTGAGTTTATGTAGAGAGTCGTGTTTTGCGCGCGGATGACTGCCTTGAAGTGCCTCGCGCAGGTGCTCCAGTTCTGTGCTAAAGGCTGTGTGGTAGCGGGCTTGTAGTTTCGCGGCACTGTCCCCATTCTTGCTCGCTAGATAATTGAGTAGGCTGTCATCGGCGCTAGGTGTGGTCGTTTTTTCTACAGGGCGTGTCTGATCCACCAGCGCTTTGATTGCGTTGAAGTTGAGCGGCTTCTGAATGAAGTGATCAAAGCCAGCCTTTATGCAGCGCGCTTCGATCGTAGCAGTGGCGTGAGCAGTTACTGCGACGAATGTCGGGGCACGTATGTCACGCCTCGATAGCGCGGCCTTGACCACCTCGATGCCGCTTAAATTCGGCATGTTAATGTCCAACATAGCCATGTCGAAGTCGAATTGCTCGAGTGCTTGCAGTGCCTGCGTGCCATCGAGGACCTCGACGACCTCGGCTCCATGCTCCTCGAGGACTTGTTTCATGATATCGCGGTTGAAGTCCATATCGTCGGCGATGAGGACCTTTGGTCGGATATGAGGGCCGTGGCAGCTAGGCGCTGGCTGTTTGGTATGACGAGTCATCTGTTTGCCAAGAGTCAAGGGGAGTTTGAGAGAGAAACGAGCGCCGCTTTCGATGCGCGAGTCTATATCCAAGGAACCGTTCAGTAAGCGAGTTATTTCGGAGGCAATCGCGAGGCCGAGCCCGGTTCCGTAGGCTTGGTTTTCGCCGGGCTTTGATAGCCGGGTAAATTTTTCAAAGATGTAGCGTTGTTTGTCTTTCGGGATACCTGGGCCGGAATCAGTGACCACGAAATTCGCACGAATGGTAGTGCCCTCAGTGCAATAGTTAAGGCCGATCGTCACATGGCCTGTTGAGGTGTATTTGACCGCATTGGATACCAAGTTGATGAGTACCTGTCGAAGTAGCACAGGGTCGCCGATCCATTCATATGTCACTTCAGGTAGTTGTAGCTCTAGTTGCAGGCCTTTCTTCTCGGCTAAACTGCGGTGCATGTCGATGACTTCGGTCACCAGTTCGGGCGCATCAAATGGCACCTGCCGAACACTGATCTGTGTTGATTCGAGGCTAGCACAATCGAGTGTTTGGCGAAGTAATTGGCTGAGGTGATTGGCACATGAATAGAGTTGCTTGACTCGTGCCGAGGTTTGTTCGGTATGCGTGATATCATCGCGCATCAGGCGGGAGATGTCTAGGATGCCATTGAGCGGATTGAGGATTTCATGGCTCATGCAGGCCAGAAAGTCCTGCTTTACTTGATTGCTTTCAATTAATTCGCTCTGGCGCTGCTTTAGAGCAACCGTCCTCTGCTTGACGATTTGCCTCAGTAGCAGATTGCGTTTGTGCAGGCGTAAACTCCACAAGGTTGCGAGTGCTGCAATAAAACCAGAGGTCAGTATGACGTGTTCAATATGCATTCACGGTTTGGTAGGGTGGGGGATTGTGATACTCAGACGAGTCGATTGTCTCTCGGACACAAGTAGGCGAGCGCTCGCGCTTAATCGGATTGCCTTCTGCGCTTCGAAATATGAAAGCGCACCGAGATGACGCCCATTCTTAGTATTGAGTGGTTGACGCAGGTCGGCTTGTTTTTGCCATCGCTCGATGGGTGCGGTGCTGTTCAGGCTGATGCGATCCTGATAATTTTTTGCAACCTGTAATGTATCGTCAGGCGTATGACCTGTTGTAGGCATGTGGGCCGAACGTTCCACTGTGAAGTTGATTTCGCTAGCCACGGATCTGTGGGCATCCCTTTCGTTGGCCCGATACTGAGCCGTTCTGGCTTCATCGTAGTATTCAAATGAAGTGGCAAAGGTCGTCGTTGAAAAAAACAGCGACCAGATCATGCCGTGGAACGATGTTCGGCGCCTCTGAGGTAAGCAGTTAATGAAAAATTGTTTCATTTTTTCATTAAAGGGCTGATTCTGACGGTTCTGTGCAAAGTAAAGTCTAATTTGTCTTCCGTCAGATATCTTGCAATGGTAAATGTAAAAAATATATTTAAAAAACGGGTTTTTTGCTCATCTATTAGTTGTTAATATTAACAGTCTGCCAAAATCAGAACCAGCCGCCTATCAACCGTTTAGTTTATACTTCAAGTCACCTAAGGGGCTATTGATTTCGCGAGTGAACCATACAGAGACAGCCCATGTGTAATCGCAGTGAAAATGGTCTAGGGTTCAGGGGCTTCCTATGGGCTTCAGGTAGGTTTTATTTCGTCTGAGCAGTTGGAAGCGTTAAATTCGAGAGGTTGTGATCGAGTCATTTTAGAATAACTCGATAGTACGTAGGCTGTATGTCTGGTGTAAAAGTCGTGGCTCAATTTAGTGCGGTATTAAAGAAATAGATAATATGCCTCGCACAGTTACGTTATTTAATGTTTTCAAGTGTATGAGATCGATGGTAGTAGAAGATGAAGCGCTACTAAGCGAGGTAGTGGCGAGTGTGCTCGGTGCTGAATTTGAATCCAAGCACGTCGAGGAGGTCCGAGATGGTGAAACTGCTTGGGAACTCTTTCAGGCGACGAGCTTTGACTTTGTCGTTCTCGATCTGATGCTGCCCAAGCTAGATGGCTTAAGCTTGGCTCGACGCATGCTTAAGTTGGATCGAAACATTCGAATTCTGATTTTTTCGAGTGAGTGTGACGATTACACGATCCGCGAAGTCACGCGTAGTGGAGTGTTGGGATTCGTCGATAAGAAGGAACTATCGCTCGAGGTCCTATTTGCCGCAATTAATGAAGTCTCAGCTGGGTATCCGTATTATTCTGCCAATGCCCAAAAGCAGATTGCTAAGATGTGGGAAGATCCTCTCGCGTATTACAAACTACTTACGGAGCGTGAGTTTCATGCCGTTCGCTTAATTGCCCTAGGGCATGATCTCAAGACATCCGCTCAGGAATTACAGGTTAGTGAGTGTACTGTGCGTCGTCATAAGAAAAATGCGATGAAGAAGCTCAATATTAGTGATGAATCGAGTCTTATGCGTTTCGCGTTGGAGAAAGGTTTGGTGAAGTTCAAGGGCGGTCTGGATTGGACTGAGGTCTCGCACCAGAAGCACTAAGCGCACGCCAATCAATGGGTTGCTTCATGCATGGCCCAGAACGTACTGTATCGTTGATGAGAAAGCGATCGACGAGGCTTGCATCGCTCTGCCGACAGATTTGCCTTTCAAGTCTCTTGGGCAGGCCAACATTTGGTAGAAGTTAGATCGCCATGATTTCGCTGTCGTACGTGGATCGTCGTTTTTGCGCTTAACGTGTACCAGTGATTTGCGGATTGAATGGATGGTCAGAAACCACATCAAAATGGACTAAAAGCTACGCAGTGACCGCAGCGTTGAATGCTTTGCGGTCGGCGGCCTTGAAAAATGCGGTGCCGGCGACGAGAGTGTCCACACCACGCGAGGTGCAGGCGCTTGCGGTTTTTAGGTCTACGCCGCCATCGACCTCAAGCCGGTAGTGGAGGCCGAGTTCTTCACGCCATTGCGCCAACGTCTCCATCTTCGGTAACACATCTTCGCGGAAGCTTTGTCCGCCGAACCCTGGTTGGACGGTCATCAATAATACGATATCGCATGCCTCCAAGTATGGCTTAGCGGCTTCGGCAGGTGTATCCGGGTTGAGTACTACGCCACATTTACAGCCACGCTCACGGATATGCTGCAGAGTAGCAGCGACCGGGTAGTCCGGCTCGACGTGGATCGTGACTTGCTCAGCGCCGGCATCAATGAAGGCGTCCACAAATTTATCCGGGTTGTCGAGCATCAGGTGCACATCGAAAAACAGCGTGGAGGCGGAGCGCATCGCTTTGATCGTTTGTGGACCGAAAGTCAGGTTCGGCACGAAATGCCCGTCCATAATGTCGAGGTGGACCCAGCGCAGTCCAGCGGCCTCGATTTCCTTGAGGCTACTCTTTAAGTCGGCGTGGTCGCCAGCGAGGATGGAAGGTGCCAAGATGATTTGGTGTGAACTGTGCATGGCTCACATGGTTGGGAAAAACATCGTACTGGCAAGGGCGGCAACTGGTTTTGATGCTTTTTCATTGAAGCTAGGGTTCAATTGATTCGGCCGCTGTGAGGCAGATTGATGACAGTGGACGGGGCTGGCGGTGGTTGCGCTTTCCAGTGTGTGACGATCCTGTTACTACGACAAAAGAAAAGCCGCTACACAAGGTGTAGCGGCTTTTGTTAAATACGATCGGATACGATTACGCTTCGGTTGTTTCGCCTGTTGGCGGTGACGTTTCGGTGCCTGCTGGGGCAGACTCCGCATCGGTCGCATCGGCTTCGCCTGCTTCGTCCTCGTCGGAGGCGATGACCTTGGAAATGCCGATCAGAGCGTCCCTGGCTGCTAGGTTAACGAGCTTGACGCCGGAAGCGGCACGGCCGGTGATACGGACATCTGCAATCGGACTGCGGACCGCTTGGCCCTTCTTGGTAAACATCATGATCTCGTCCTGGTCGGTGACGCTGAGTGCGCCGATGACCTTGTCCGACTTGATCGCGATGATACCGGAACCACCACGGGACTGAACGCGGTAGTCGGAGAAGTCAGTGCGCTTGCCGAGGCCGTTGGCGCCGGCGATCAATAGCTTTGCTTCGTCGTCAACGATTTCGATCGCGACGACTTTGTCCTTCTCGTCTTTGAGCTTGATGCCGCGGACGCCACGAGTGGCACGCCCTTGATCGCGGAGGTCGGTTTCAGCAAAGCGAATCGACTGCGCGTTGCTGGTGACGAGCATGATGTCGTCATTGCCAGCAGTGAGACGTGCGCCGATCAGCTTGTCGCCTTCGTCGATATTGATGCCGATCAAGCCGCCTTTGCGGTGGTTCTTATAATCGGAAAGCATCGTCTTTTTGGTGACACCTTTTTCGGTGGCAAGGACGATGCGTGGTTCCGATTCATCGAAGCTGTCGACGCAAATCATAGCAGCGATCTGCTCGCCTTTTTGCAGCTCAAGAATGTTGGCAATGGCGCGGCCCTTGGCGGTGCGTGAGCCTTCGGGTAGGTTGTAAACCTTCTCTACATAGACGCGGCCATTGTTCATGAAGAACATGATGTTGTCATGGGTGGATGCAGTGAAGAGGTGTTCGACGAAGTCGTCTTCGTATTGACCGGAGCCGATCACACCCTTGCCGCCGCGCTTTTGGGAGCGATATTCGTCGAGCGAGGTGCGTTTCATGAAGCCCTTGTGCGTGATGGTGATCATGCAACCTTCGTTTGGAATGATGTCTTCCATACTGAGGTCGCCATCAACCGCGAGGATCTCGGAGCGGCGT
>Ga0115569_10001099_pt1 | contig 20943 bp, 23 predicted proteins | sample COGITO_mtgs_1205_2_FD_87295 | JGI IMG/M metagenome (GOLD analysis project Ga0115569, IMG submission 87295) | Pelagic marine microbial communities from North Sea - COGITO_mtgs_120503 | ecosystem: Environmental > Aquatic > Marine > Epipelagic | place: Germany:Helgoland, sampling site Kabeltonne... | reverse complement strand
TGAAGGTGTAGCCTCCGCTGGATTTGAAATGACGGGCATGCCAACTGGAGTTTATTTCACTTGGGATGAAGAAAATCAACAAGCAGATTTATTGGCTGGTGTGCCAGTAAAAGAAGGTGATCTAGAGGGTATGGATTCTGAAACCATTGGAGGGGGGTCTTTACTTATCGAATATTACGGTCCTTATGCAGGGACGGGTGATGCACATATGGCAATCGAAAAGTACCTGAAGGAGAACGGTATTCAAAGCACAGGAATGGCAATTGAGGAATATGTAACAGACCCAACTGCGGAACCAGACACATTGCAGTGGTTGACTAAAATATACTATCCATTGACGGATTAGTGAATAGAGTATAATTGGACATAACGGATAGTCAAGCCTGTTATTAACAAGTAATGTGGTTTACTCTTGCGCTCTAAATTGTTATTGGAACTTTAAGACCTTACCTTTGTGCTAATTATAAGCGAAAGATGACGTTTACATCATCTTCGTTCATTTTAAACGTTTTAAATAGTTGGTTATGAAAGTTGTAGACAAGAATGATAATGTGTCAATTCATTACAAGGGAACATTAAGTGATGGTCAGTTGTTTGATTCATCGGAGGGGAAAGATCCCTTGACGTTTGAAGTAGGAAGTGGACAAGTTATCTCAGGATTTGATAAAGCTGTGGTCGGAATGAAAGTAGATGAAAGTAAGGTGTTTACAATCCCTTCGACTGAAGCTTATGGTGAAGTTAAGGACGACTTGTTATATGAGATTCCTGTGAGTTCGATTCCAGCGGAATTAAATCCGCATGAAGGTCAAAGATTAGTCTCAAACCTTGAAGATGGAAGACAAATTCCGGTAACTGTGAAATCAGTAAAAGAAGATATCATCACGTTAGATGCAAATCATCCTTTAGCAGGAAAAGATCTAACATTTGATATTAAGATAGTAGAGATCAAATAATGCTATAATGCAAATTTTAATTAATTCAAAATATTTTGATAGAAGCAGCACCGCGATTTAATCGTGCTTCAAGTAAGGAATTCTCTCAAACTTTAAGAAAGAGAGTGAATGCTTATTTTGAAGAAAACAACATCAAACGGACCGGAGATATAAGAGTTGCGTTCAAGGCTTTAGCAATGTTCAGCTTATACTTTGTTCCTTACATCATTCAAATGACAATGAATTTGGGCACCGTGCCTTATCTTCTTTGTTCAGTGCTGATGGGATTGGGGGTGTCTGGAATTGGTCTTGCGATAATGCATGATGCATGTCACGGCTCATTGTCCAGTAAGAAATGGGTTAATAACCTCTTTGCGTATTCATTGAATATCATCGGTGGAAATGCCCTTTCATGGAAAATCCAGCATAATGTGTTGCACCATAGTTTTACAAATGTTCATGGAATGGATGAAGATTTGGAAGCAGGAAACATTATGCGATTTACTCCAAGTGAGCCATGGAAGCCGCGTCACCGAGGTCAACATATTTATTCTTGGGTTTTGTATTCTTTAATGACATTCAGTTGGGTGTTGTTGAAAGATTTTAAAAGAATCACGAAGTATTCAAAAGTTGGATTGGTTCAATCTCAAGGGGTGAAGTACCACAATGCGATTCTTACAATTGCTATTTCAAAGATTATTTATATTGGATACACCCTTGTCCTTCCAATCGCTCTTGGCTATCCAGTTTGGCTTGTTCTAGTTGGTTTTGGTATAATGCATATGCTTGGAGGCTTGATGTTGGCAATGATTTTCCAGCCTGCACACATTATGGAAGACAATGAATTTATCAACGGAGATGCTGGTGTGATAAACGAATCATACGAAAGTCACCAATTGAATACGACATCTAATTTTGCTCCTACGAACAAACTACTTACTTGGTATTGTGGTGGGCTTAATTATCAAGTTGAGCATCATATCTTTCCAAGCGTTAGCCACGTGCACTATCCTGCTATTTCTAAAATAGTAAAGGCTACTGCTGAAGAATTTCATTTGCCTTATAAAAGTGTTCCTTCTTGGGGCGAAGCCTTGAGAATTCATCAGCGTACAATGAAAAAGCTGGGTGAACCTGAATGGTCACTTGCTTAATGAGTATTTGAAAAGAGGAGCAGTTGTTCCTCTTTTTTTTGTCTCTTTACTTTATGGTTCTGAATAGATTCTTTCTTTTAAACGTGTTTACTGGAATAAAAGCCAGAGGGAATCAATGTTGTGTGTTGATTGTCGATGACCTAAGTGATGATGAGTCATTGTTGAGGATTGCGAGCGATTTCAATTTACCCGCTACAACATTTTTGAAGCAGGAGAATAGCAATACTTTCAGTGTCAGGTGGTTTGCTCCAATGGCTGAAATTGAACTCTGCGGACATGGTACCTTAGCGGCTGCATGGGTAGCCAACCAATTGTTTCCAAAAGAAGTTAAATTTATATTCAACTATGCTGCTGGAAAACTAATAGGAGTTGAAAGTGATGGTAAAGTTGAACTTTCAGGAACAGCAATAATTAGCGAGGAATCTGCAATACCAGATCATGTGAAGAAGGCTTTTCATGGCAAAGCAATGGCATACTATCCCTCGTCTAATAAGGATTTAGTCTTATTTGAGAATGAGTCTGACGTGATAAATATGAAATCTGATTGGAATGCCCTGCGGGAATCAGATACGTTTGGATATGTTATTACAGCTGAGTCTACATCTTATGACTTCATTTCGAGAGTATTGTTGCCACATATAAATATTCTGGAAGACCAAGCCACTGGCAGTTCACATTTGATATTGACACCCTTTTGGTCCAAGAGACTTAATAAAACATCAATGAAAGCATATCAAGCGAGCGAGCGAGGAGGACAAGTTGAAGTTAGGATTAAGGATGATCTAGTCACATTGAGAGCGTCCTGTATCTTATTTGGCGAAGGTTCTTATGTTGGCGAGTATTGAATTAATCCTTTTATTTTAGCCTGATACTTAATTTGCGAAAGATCATCAACTTCTAAAAGCTTCATGTTCGAAAAACCAATAGACTTTGATCGCTTCGTGCGAATGCTAATAACGGCAGGACTTTTAGTTCTGACCTATTTCCTTCTTAATGAATTATCATCTGTGTTATTGCCGTTTTTTTTGGCCTGGCTCACAGCATATATGCTAGAACCTCTGGTTTTATTAATTCTAAGGTTGGTTAAAAAAAGAATTATCGCAGTGCTTTCTTCACTGTTCTTAATTGTTGGGGTGACAACCATGCTTTTAGTTGTGTTGACACCAATTGTAATAGATGAAGTTCTAGGCTTGCAATCACTCCTAGCTTCCCAAATAAACTCTATGCCTTGGCCTGCATGGATACCAAAAGACATCGGTGAAAAGATAAATGACTATATCTCGGGATATAATTACAAGACTATACTCGCTCAGGAAGGAGTTGCCGATAAGGCGGCTTCAATTCTGAGCGGAGGATGGAATGTTATTAGCAGTGCTTTCGGAGTTTTGGGAGCCCTATTTGGGACAATTACTTATGCACTTTATGTGGTTTTTATTATGCTTGATTATTCTAACATATCAAGCAGCTGGAAGAAGCTGATACCGGATAAATACAAAGACTTTTCTTATGGGCTAATTTCTGATATGGAAGCTGGGATGAATGGTTATTTTAAGGCTCAAACCAATATTGTTATTGTGGTTGCAATCCTTTTCTCAATTGGGTTCTCAATTATTGGTTTGCCCTTTGCGATTCTGCTTGGAATAACACTCGGCCTAATGAATTACATCCCTTATGCACAGCTCATTGGAATAATACCGGCTGTTGGACTTACAGCTTTGCATTGTTTGGAAACTGGCGATAATTTTTGGGTTTATTTAGGTCTAGTATTGCTTGTCTTTACAGTCATTCAATTGGCCCAAGACCTATATTTAACGCCTAAGTTTATGGGTTCTTTCAGTGGCTTTAACCCTGCTGTTATTCTTCTTTCTTTAAGTGTTTGGGGTAGTTTACTTGGCGTTATGGGATTAATCATAGGTATTCCGCTCACGTCTATCCTTCTCTCTTATTATGAACGCTATATATTAAAATTTAAGTCTTGAAGATTGCGGTTATTGGAGGTGGCGCAGCTGGATTTTTTGCTGCTATTTCAGCAAAAACTCATCATCCTGATGCAGAAGTTCATTTGATTGAGAAGAGCTCCAAACTTCTCTCCAAGGTTCTGATTAGTGGAGGAGGGAGATGCAATGTCACTCATGCATGCTTCAATAATACACAGCTTTCAAAGTACTACCCAAGGGGAGAGAGATTCCTGAAAAAGGCTTTTGAACAGTTCAACGTAGAAGATACGGTCAATTGGTATAAGGCTCAGGGTGTAGATCTGAAAATTGAAGATGATGGAAGAATGTTCCCTATTTCGAATGATTCAAGGTCAATAGCCAATGCTCTTTTAGATCAAGCAAAGATTTTGGGGGTTATAATTCTTTTGAATTCGCACGTAAAGCATATTTCAAAATCTACGGATGCATTTCATTTGAATATTGGGGACGAGAAGTTCAATTATGATAACGTGATAATTGCTTCAGGTGGAAGTCCTAAAAAATCTGGTTTGAGTTGGTTAGAGGAGTTAGGGCATGATGTTGTAAGTCCAGTACCGTCATTGTTTACGTTTAATATGCCAAAGGAAAGTATTACCCATTTAATGGGTGTGAACGTTCCAAAAGCGAAGCTCCGTATTAGAAATACAAAACTCGAAACTTCTGCTCCATTATTAATTACACATTGGGGAATGAGTGGGCCAGCCGTCTTAAAGCTAAGTGCATTTGGAGCGATTGATTTAGCTGCTTTAGATTACACGTTCAGTGTTCAAGTCAATTGGCTTGATACCATGAATGAGTCCAATTTGAGAATTGAAGTTGATAATCAAGGCTTAGATAAAGAGCAGAAAAAAATAGCGAACAGAAATCCATTTGCTTTACCCAGCAGACTTTGGGAGTTTCTTCTCCGGAAATCTCAAATATCTTTAGACAAACGATGGATTGACTTGAGTAAGAAGGAATTGAACAGGCTCGTCAATACCTTAACTAATGATGATTATAAGGTTGATGGTAAAACCACCTTTAAGGAGGAGTTCGTTACTGCTGGAGGCGTTGATCTCAATAATATTGAAGTCACATCAATGCAAAGTAAGAAGTTACCAGGAGTTTACTTTTGTGGAGAGGTAATGGATATTGATGGAGTCACAGGTGGATTCAATTTTCAGGCTGCATGGACTACTGGTTGGATCGCAGGAAAGCTTAAATCAATTTGATTCCATCCGGATTTATTTCGATTATTCTTGATTTGTAAAGACCTCCAGCTGCTTTCTTAAATGATTTCTTACTCATCGATAAGGCGGAATAGATTGCTTCAGGGGAGCTCTTATCAGTTAAGGGTAAAAAACCATTATTTTTCTCTAAGGCATCGATCAAGTCTTTGGTCGAATCATCAATTGATTCAAAGCCTGGCTTTTGAAGAATTACATCTATTCGACCATCCTCTCTTATAGCATTCACATAAGCGTTTGTTGCGTCTCCAATATTTAATTCTTGAAATACTTGATTGGCGTATATCATACCAAGATATTGATTATTTACTATTACTTGATAACCAAGAGGAGGATGCTCTTTCCAAACAATTGCCTGAACTTCAGAGCCTTTTTCTAGGCCTTCAGGAATAGATTCTAAGTATCGCTCAAGACGGGGAGAGGCAGCAAGGCGCTGAGTTAAAGTATCAAGATAAACATAGACCAAGTGATTTTCGCCTTCGCGCAGTTTAACAATCTGTTCCTTCATTGGTACAAAGAGATCTTTACTCAACCCCCAATCTAAAAAGGCTCCTGCTTCAGTTACACTTTTAACATTCATCCAGGCTATTTCATTCAGTTTGCCCTTTGGAGTTTCTGTTGTCGATATCAATCTATCTTCAGAGTCACGATAGATAAAAACATCGATTTTATCACCTACCTCAATTTTCTTCGGAACATATCTTTTAGGAAGCAGGACTTCCATTCCTAAATCATCGGAAAGAAAAAGACCTATGGCTGTTTCCTTTTCAATGCGAAGCGTATTAATTTCTCCAATTTTCACAAAGCGAAACTAAGGCAATAATTCCTTAAAAAGAGAAAGCCCCATTTCGGGGCCTTCTCTTCAACTTAAACCTACTTACCTATGAAAATTTATGAATTGTATGCTCGTAACATCCAAACTACTTTTTCTTGTTCTCGGATATAATCACTCATCAAAGCATCAGTACCTTCGTCATTCATTTTCCCTGCAATTGAAAGAATCTCACGCTCTAACTCGATAAGGGTTGTCATGTTGCTAATTGTTACACTAACGGTTTCATTCGCAGTATTAATGTCCTTAGCTGGTTTTACATTCGAATGCGTTAAATAATCTTCGAATGTGTGGAAAGGATGTCCTTCAAGTGTTAAGATGCGTTCAGCAATTTCATCTACTGCAAGATTGGCGCTAGTGTATAACTCTTCAAACTTGGCGTGTAGCTCAAAGAAACTCGGCCCGCTAATGTTCCAATGAAAACCACGTAAGTTCTGATAGAAAACTTGGTAGTTCGCTAAAAGAGAGTTTAGTTTTTCAACTAATGACTCTGTCTCTAATTTGTCTAAACCTATAGTGTTTTCTGATTTTTTCATAGACCGAATTTACTTGTGTTAACCTTATTAGTCAAATCAATACTCTTTATATTCGCATTGATATGAACTATACCATTCAGCAATTGAGTTATCTTGTAGCTCTTGATTATTACGGGAACTTTAGTCGTGCAGCAGAGAGCTGTTACGTCTCTCAGCCAACTTTGAGTATGCAAGTAAAAAAGCTTGAAAATGATTTGGGCGTAATAATTATTGATCGCTCTAAACAACCACTTGTTTTTACTGAAGTAGGTAAACTCATTCTTGAGCAAGCAAAATCATCGTTGAGTGAATTACATGCTATTGATGATATTATCGCTGAAAGTAGAGGAGAGGTTTCTGGATACTTACATGTTGGGATAATACCAACATTAGCGCCCTATCTAGTGCCATTATTTATTGGAAATTTCCTCAAAAAGTATCCGAAAGTCAATTTAAAACTAACAGAATTCAAAACTGAGGAGATCATAGAGCGTTTGCATAATGATAAGCTTGATGTAGGTATCTTGGCTACTCCTTTAAATGAAATAGGCATTTCTGAAGAGCCAATGTTTTATGAAAAACTGCTTTCATATTCTGATCCAAAGCTTGCTTTGAAATTTGGTAATCGCGTCACCATAGATCAAATATTATCTTCTAAGCTTTGGGTGTTAAGTGAGGGTAATTGCTTTCGAAATCAAACATTTAATTTATGTTCTTTAGATCAGACAGCTTACAAGGCATTCGATTTTGAATATGAAAGTGGATCTATTGAAACCTTAATCCGTTTAGTGGATAAAGAAGGAGGGACGACCATTATTCCTGAGCTTGCACTGGATACTTTAACGGATGAGCAAATTGATCGCGTTAAGTTTATTGAACAAACCAATCCTGTGCGTGAGATAAGCACAGTTCGAAGACGAAAAGGCTTAAAGACTTCAATTATTCAAGCATTGAGAGAAGAAATAAGAATGTCAATCCCTAAATCCTTGATTGAGAATGAGCAAGATAGGCAGGTAGTGGCCTTGTAAGTAAAGCAGTTGCCACTTCATTCCAAATCAATCGATTATTAATATTCCCTCGAACAGTTTTATGATGAATTAAGCATACCTTTGCAGCCGCTAAATTAAAGGCTTAGAAATCAGTGCAATCAATTAGAAACATAGCGATTATCGCTCACGTTGACCATGGTAAAACTACCCTCGTTGACAAAATCATTCACTACGCGAAATTATTAGACGACAGAAAGGAGCAAGTTGATCTTCTCCTGGATAGTAATGATTTGGAGAGGGAAAGAGGTATTACCATTCTTTCAAAGAATGTTTCCGTTCAATATAAAGGTGTTAAAATCAATATAATTGACACCCCTGGTCACGCTGATTTTGGCGGTGAGGTGGAGAGAGTGTTAAAAATGGCTGATGGTGTTCTGCTTTTAGTGGATGCTTTTGAAGGTCCAATGCCACAAACACGATTTGTGTTGAGTAAGGCTATTGAATTGAATCTGAAGCCAATAGTTGTAGTGAACAAGGTTGATAAAGAAAACTGCCGACCAGACGAGGTACATGAGCAAGTTTTCGACCTTATGTTTAACTTGGATGCTACTGAAGATCAATTGAATTTTGAAACGCTTTATGGATCATCCAAGCACGGATGGATGAGTAAAGATTGGAAAAGACAAACTACTGATATCGTTGAGCTTTTGGATACAATTCTCGAGGTGATTCCTGAAGCGACTTATTATGAAGGTGATGCCCAAATGCAGATTTCTTCTTTAGATTTCAGCAGTTTTAAGGGTCGAATAGCCATTGGTAAAGTTTATCGAGGCGATCTTTTTGCAGGAAAGGACTACTTCTTGATGAAAAAAGATGGTGTCAAGAAAAAGAACCGAGTAAAAGAACTCTTTGTGTTTGAAGGACTTGGAAGACAGCAAGTTGACAAAGTTCGAAGTGGTGATTTATGCGCAATTGTAGGAATGGAAGATTTTGAAATTGGCGATACTGTTTCGTCCATCGAAAACCCAGAAGCCTTAAAAAGAATTAGTGTAGACGAGCCTACAATGAGTATGCTATTTACAATTAACAATTCTCCGTTTTTTGGAAAAGAAGGAAAGTTAGTTACATCGAGGCATTTGAGAGATCGCTTGTACAAAGAAACCGAGAAGAATTTAGCTCTTCGAGTAGAGGACACGGATACAGAGGATAAATTCAACGTTTTCGGACGAGGTGTGCTTCATTTAAGTGTTCTTATTGAGACCATGAGAAGAGAAGGTTACGAACTTCAAGTAGGTAAGCCTCAAGTAATCATTAAGGAAATTGATGGAGTGAAATCGGAGCCATTTGAAACCTTGGTTATTGATGTGCCAGAAGAATATAGTGGAAAAGCTATTGAATTGGTTACTCAGCGTAAGGGTGATTTATTGATCATGGAAAGCAAAGGTGATATTCAGCATATCGAGTTTGACATCCCATCTAGAGGGCTTATAGGATTAAGGAATAAAGTCTTAACTGCTACTGCAGGAGAGGCAGTTATGAATCACAGATTCAGTGCTTATAAGCCTTTCAAAGGTGCTATGAGTGGTGTTGAAAAAGGAGCCTTAGTGTCTAGTGAAACTGGTCAGGCTTTAACTTTTGCAATTGACAGGCTTCAAGATCGCGGAAGATTCTTTATAGATCCTTCTGAGCAGGTTTACAAGGGTCAGGTGGTTGGCGAGAATTCAAGAGATAACGATTTAGAAGTGAACGTTATTAAGGGAAAACAATTAACCAACGTAAGGTCTTCAGGAACTGACCGTGCAGCAAGTGTTGCACCTAAGGTGAAGTTCTCTCTTGAAGAAGCGATGGAATACATTCGAGAAGATGAATACTTGGAGGTAACTCCACTCAGTATGAGGATGAGAAAGATATCTTAAAAAAAAAGGCCGCTTTTAGCGGCCTTTTTTAATGGAGTGTTTTTTATTAAAATTTCCGATGTTTTTCAAATATTTTTCGAGTCCTAAGGCCTAAAGATTATGTTTGCCCAAGATTATTAAAAGCTTGAAAGAACAGGTTGTTTCTACTGAAAATAAGTATTTGGAGGTATTAGAGTATTTAGCAAGACAAGATTCAATTGCGGTTGATCTTGAGTTTGATAAAAATAGATACCGTTATGGATTTACTATGTGCCTTATGCAAGTTGCAGTGGGGTCCGATTGCTTCGTTTTAGATCCATTAAGTGATGGGATAGATATTTCTAGAACATTTCATTTGATGGAGAATCCAAAAATCCAAAAATTGACATTTGAGTTTGGAGAAGATATTCGATTGTTTCATCATTTAGGTTGTAAGCCAAAGAATATTTATGATTTGAGCGTTTCCTCTAAACTACTTGATTATTCTCAGGTGTCATTAGGGAATATTCTTGGTCAGTTTTTAAATATTGATGCAGATAAATCCTCACAGAAAAGTAACTGGTTTCAAAGACCATTGACCGAAAAACAAGTGCAATATGCGGCAGATGATGTAAGGTATTTACATCAATTGGAGTCATTACTGAATAATAAGATTATTCATAAAAAGATGATGAGTTGGGTTCAAGAAGAACGTGAGTTTTTTGAAAGTCAGGATTTTGAAAACACTGAAAACAGTAATTATTTCAAGTCAAGAGATAAAGATGGAATGAGTGAAGTACAATGGTTCATATTTGAGAAGTTGATTGCTTATAGAGAGAAATTAGCTGAAGAGGCCAATAAACCATCGTATCAAATACTAGACAAGGACTATCTACTTTCTCTGGCAAAGAGTAAAAATGAGATTCAATCTTTTTACACGGAATCAAAGGCTCCGAAGAAGCTAATGAATGAATCATTTAAGAATCAGCTGTTAGAGGTCCTCAATAAGTCAAAGGTTGAAGCTATTCAACTTGGATTATCTCTGGATAAACTTGTAAATCCAATGCTTTCGAAAGAGGAGATGTCCCTTGTTAGGTCCACTAAAAAGGAGCGGGATTCTATAGTAGCGAATATTTACAAACCAATTCAGTCGTTGATTAAACGAGACTTTGGAGAAAATGCGGCTGTCTATATTATGGGAAATAAACTAATGACTGAACTTGCTTCTGGATCATATTTGAATTTACGTGCTTATAAGCGAGAGTTAATATCCAAATATGCAGATGAATTGAATTTGAAAATTGAGCTTAATTAAATTGAATTGTTTGTCTTTATAGTTGATAAATGAATATTATAGCGCGATATAAAAATGTTAGGGCTTATACGATGGAACTGTGTAAACCTTTATTCCTTGAAGACTACATTCCGCAAGGTTCTGTTTTTGCAAGTCCAGTTAAATGGCATATCGCTCATACAACCTGGTTTTTTGAAACGTTTCTTCTCAAAAACTATCTGAAGAATTATAAAGAATTTCATTCAGATTTTAATTTTCTGTTCAATAGTTATTACAATGCTATTGGAACGCGCACTGCCAGAATAAATAGAGGTGTTATGTCTCGACCATCAGTGGAAGACGTGCATAAGTACAGAGCTCATGTTGATAATGCCATGATGCTTCTTTTTGATAAAGTGGCTTTAGATCTAATTTTTCCTTTGCTTGAAATTGGAATAAACCATGAACAGCAGCACCAAGAGTTATTATTAACTGACCTTAAGTATAACTTTAGCTTAAACCCAATCCACCCTTTATACAAAGAAGGTGCTTCTTTGGTTTCAAATGAAAACACTGACGCAGGATTTGTCTCTGTAAGCGCAGGAGTATACAAGGTGGGTTATGAAGGGGGTGGCTTTAGTTTTGATAATGAGCATTCGCGTCATGACGTATTTCTGCGTGATTGTATCATTTCGAAAAGCCTAGTGACAAACGGTGAGTTTTTACAGTTTATCCATGATGATGGATACAAAAGGCATGAACTATGGCTAGACGAAGGATGGTCATGGATTAATCAGGAGGGAATAGAAAATCCTCTTTATTGGAAGAAAGCAAACGGTAAGTGGTTTCAGTTCTCTCTTGAAGGATTGATTCCATTGAATGAAAAAGCTCAGTTAGCCCATATCTCCCATTATGAAGCAGCTGCTTTTTCCGAATGGAAAGGCATGAGATTACCTACTGAATTTGAATGGGAGGTAGCAAGTGAGAGCTTTAATTGGGGAGCCCGCTGGGAACATACATCAAGTGCTTACTTGGCGTATCCTGGTTATAAAAAACCTTCAGGTGCGGTGGGTGAGTACAATGGTAAATTTATGATGAATCAAATGGTTCTTCGTGGAGCAAGCAATGCGACTCCCAAAGGCCATTCCCGAAGAACCTACAGGAATTTTTTTCACCCAAATATGCAATGGCAGTTTGCTGGAATAAGATTAGCAAGTGATGAATGAAGTTATGATGAAGTTGTTCGCTCAAGAAGTGAAAGAGGGATTAAGCCAATCACCTAAGCGTTTATCCTCAAAATGGTTTTATGATAAGAAAGGAGATGAGCTCTTTGTTAAGATTATGGGATTGCCTGAATATTACCTAACCAAGTGTGAAGAGGAAATATTTGAGCAAAAAACTGAAAGCTTGATTTCGTCATTGATAGAAGGAGTCGAAGATTTTGATCTTCTTGAATTGGGTGCAGGGGATGGCACTAAGACAATGCACCTTTTATCTGCCCTGCGCGATCAAGTTTTTACGTATCGCCCGATCGATATTTCATCAAATGCAATTAAAACATTAGAAGAGCGAGTGTCAAAGGAATTACCGGATGTAAAAGTTGAAGGCCTTCAGGGTGAGTATTTTGAGGTTCTGTCCAAGATAAAGTCGGATAAGCCCAAAGTCATCTTGTTCATGGGTTCTAACATTGGAAATATGCTTGATGAGCGCGCTAATGATTTTTTACTTGAGCTAAGTGCTGCAATGAATAAAGGAGACCGGCTGTTACTCGGAGTTGATCTCATTAAAGATGAAAGCATCATTCTCCCAGCATATAACGACTCTCTTGGCATAACTGCGGAGTTTAACCTGAATCTGTTGGATAGAATTAACCGCGAGCTGGGAGGGAACTTCAATAGGCGATTTTTCAAGCATACTCCTCGATATGATAAGCAAAAGGGGGTTGCTTACAGTTACATTACTTCATTGGCCGATCAGGATGTCAGGATAGACGCTTTAGATCAATCATTCCATTTTAATGAAGGAGATAGAGTATTCACAGAAGTTTCTAGGAAATATGATGACAAAGCTTTAGAGACAATTACCAATCATACGTCCCTTGTTCTGAAGAATAAGATATTCGATTCAAAAGAATATTTCTGTGATGCTATCTATTTTAAAGAATGAATCTTGTTTCGTCTAATTGATAAGGAACTGTCTCGGAATAGTTTCTTTTGCAACTCATTAGAGAAATTTGAATATCAAAGAGAAATAAAATGAATAAAAAGAAAATAGCACAATTAGTTGATAATGCAGCTACTAGCTGTATTCCAGTTAAACAAATAAGTGAGATTCAAGTTATTTCATTAGTTGATGCGTACGAAATCCAAAAACTAATGATTGACTTACGCTTGGATAGAGGTGAAAAGCTAATAGGGTTGAAAATGGGCTTCACATCGGAAGCCAAAATGAAGCAAATGGGTGTTCATGACATGATTTGGGGTAGATTGACTGATGAGATGATTGTTGAGAATCAAGGCTCAGTTGGTAAGAGCAAGTATATTCATGCACGCGCAGAACCTGAAATTTGTTTCAGAATATCGAAAGATATTGAAGGTGAAATAGCTCTTCAGGATCTAGATCAATATGTTGATGGTATTGCATGTGCTATAGAAATAATTGATTCGAGGTTTGAGAACTTTAAGTTTAGCCTAGAGGATGTGGTTGCTGATAATTGTTCTTCAACTGGCGTTGTTGTTGGCGACTGGAAAAAGCCTTCGAGAGATATTGCCAATTTGAAAATGAAATTATCATTCAATAATGAAGTGAAAGCGGAAGGTTCATCATTTGATATTCTCGGTGATCCTTGGAAGTCTTTGCAAGCTGCAACTCGTTTAGCTAACCAATACGGAGAGAAAATTAAAGCAGGACATATTATCATGGCTGGAGCTTCAACTGCGGCCATTTTTATTGAACAAGGAACTACTGTTTCTGTTGATGTAGAAGGGCTAGGCATTGCTCGTTTTGATGTCATTTGAAAGGAATGAAAGTCATCTACGTCATACTTAAAAAGATTTATTATGAAAGCAATTTGGAACGGTAAAATAATAGCCGAAAGTAACGATACAACTGTGATTGAGGGTAATCACTATTTTCCTGAAGATTCAATTGTAAAGGAGTTTTTTAAAGACTCAAGTACTCAATCTGTATGCCATTGGAAGGGTACGGCATCGTATTATTCTTTGGATGTTGAAGGGAAGTTGAATACTGACGCAGCTTGGTATTATCCTGAGGCCTCAGAAATGGCTAAAAGTATCAAAGGGAAAATCGCGTTTTGGAAAGGAGTGCAAGTAACAAATTAATGACAGTCTCAGAATCACTTCATAGGGCCCTGCAATACCTGGCTACAGCATCTAAGAGCTTTTTACCTGCAAAAGATGACGATAGTCATACTAGTGTGGGTTGGAATCCAGTTTCTAAGAGCTTTGAAACACACCCATTTAATAAAGGTGGATTAGCACTTGCATTAAACTTGGAAGTTTTCTCGCTAGACTTTATTCATCCTGTTTCTGGAATTGAAGCCTCTTTTCCATTGGGAGGCGCCAAGCATTTGGATATTTTAAATTGGATTGAAAGAGAAAGACTATTCTGTAAAATTGATAAAGATTACAAGTTCGAATTGCACTACGAACTTCCGTATAAAAAAGGGTTTGATGATTCCCTGACTTATCCAAAGATTAAAGAAGCTGAATTGAAGTCTCACATTCAATTGAGATGGTTAGCCAACAAATCTCTAGAACTAGCCTCTAGTCATTTTGATGTGTTTTCAGATATAAGGGTTTGGCCCCATCATTTCGATACAGGAGCCATTGGATATCAATTAAATGAGAAGGGTTCATCATTTGGCTTGGGGCTATCGATTCCAGATAATGTTTCTGACGATTATTATTTCTACGTTTCTAAATACAATGAAAACGAGTCTGTAAATGTCTCGAGATTTTCAAAACTGAAGAATGGCGAATGGAAATTTAAGGGTTGGAACGGAGCTGCACTTGACGCTTCAGGAAAGTCACTACCGGGAGTTATTTCCTTTTTCAGTGAGGCGATTAAAGGCTATTCCGAGTAACAGCTACTTCTCAGACTCAATGTCTGAAATGATTTTCAGTAGATCTTCAGCATCTCTAAATCCATTGGCAGCAAGATAAAGCTGGCTGTTATGTCTAACAATAACCGAAGGAAAGCCCTTAATGCCCATTTCAGCGGCCAATTGAAAATCTGATCGTGTGTTGTAGCGAGCTTCTTCAGAATTGAATTTTTGAGCGTAAGCCGATGTGTCAAGGCCAAATTTATCGGCTATTTCGATAAAGGTTTTCTCAGAGCGCATGTCCTTATTATCAATGTAAAAGGCCCTTTGAACGGCTTTAAAGAAATCCAATTCAATTTCCGGTTTCATCTCTCTTGCAACCACTATAGCACGGCATCCAGGTTCTGTATCCAAAATGAAACTATCGTCTCCGATGCTTCCATAGTTAATAGGCAAGCCTGTTCTTTTCTCTATTTCTTTCCAATGATGCTCTAGAAAGTCACCCAAATCGGCCATGGTTTCAGTTCCTTGAGGTCTTAATCCACCAAGAACAACCTTAAATTCATGATCAGGAAGGGCTTCTTTGACTTTAGTGATTTCAGGTGCGAATCCATAACACCAACTGCACATTGGATCACCGATATAAATAATGGTTGGGTTTTGAGCTTGTAGCCAAGAATAAGACATGAGGGATAAAAATATTAGTGTTGATTTAATGGTCATCGTTCAATAAAAACTAAAAGAAGTGTTAGTGAAATTAATAACACAACTTTTACCCATTTAGTTGTTGTCCAAAATGCTTTATGTTCAATAAGTCGGGCAGTGCGCCCTGAAATAAGAGCAATGCTTGAGAATACCACGAATGAAACCAACATGAAGATAAATCCTAAAATCATCATTTGATACATCGGTGAAAAGCCTGGCGAACTCACAAATTGGGGAAGAAGTGCGATGAAGAAAATACTCACTTTAGGATTTAACACATTCATGAGAAAACCTCTTTTAAAGATGACAAGAAAGGGCTCAGTTTTGGCTTGTCCTTTCATATGCACATCCATGGGTTTTTCATTAAAGGCGCCATAGGCTAGGTATAATAAATAAGCTGCACCCAGATATTTAAGAAAGTCAAATGCAGTATCACTTTCTATTAATATGAGCGAGACTCCTGTGGCAACCAGCGTAGTGTGAATGATAACACCACTCATTAATCCTGCTGTTATTCCAACGCCTTGCCTCCAACCTTTGGACACGCTTTCCGTGAGAACATAGATGTTGTCAGGGCCGGGCATTAGCGCAAGTGCTAATGTGGCAGTGATAAATCCAAGAACTAGCGACAACTCCATTAACCTGTTACGTTTTGAGGCTGAATAATATTTAAGTCAATAAGAATTTGCTCAATATGCTCAAACTCTTGATCTGATAAAACGGCTTTAACGTCCCATTCTACTTGTTCAAGCCAATAAGAAACATCTGAAGCTTCTAGTTTAAATCGAGTTGATATATCGTTGATAGATTCAATACGATTTTGTTTTATACGCATTGTTTCCGTCCTTAGCCAAGCAATTAGAGCTTCGATAAAAGGGGTTTCATTTTTTTGAATGACATCATTTGCCACAATAACAAATGGCTCCCAAGGTGAAGATAGTTCGTCTATTCTGCTGAAAATTCCCTGCGATATTAAAGGCTTGATGGTGTATTTCTCCCAAAGAAATAGGTCGGCTTGATCAACTTCCATGGCCATGGCAGCTCCATTCATGTTATTTACGACTTCGAATTGATCATCGTGAATGTTTACTCCAAATTTCTTAGCATATAGATAGGCCATTAAATGAGATCCACTCTTGGGCCGGCTAATTGCAAAACGGGTTTTTTGACTTACACCATTTTTTAAATCAAAAGCATTGTTCACGTGCTTATGAACCCCCCAAACTAAAGGTGACTTTACATAGTGCGCTACAATCTTCGCAGAGTTTCCTTCATGCTGATCGGTAATTATGCCTTCAGTCAGTAATACAGACATGTCGAGATGGTTATCCCGCAAATCAGACAACATTGAACCAGTTCCTGTTGAGTATCCAGTGAAATCGACTTTATAGCCCAAAGATAGAAATGGCTGTTTTTCGCAAATGCGATAAAACGGTAAATTATAATGCTCAGGAACGCCTCCGATTCTTATGGTTTTCATCTTTGATTAGATTCCAATGCAAACGCCTAAATGGCATTAATAATTAGTTGAATAACAATAGGAGAATTACAAACGATTTCTCCTCTAAAGCGAATTGACGAAGTTAACCTCTCAAATGGCGCTTTATTAGTCATTTCACTGAAACTTGAAGGTTCTTCTGTTAAAAAGATTTACCCCTGAGCTAAGTCCTCTTCAGCACCATGTGCTAAAGCTTTTAGTCTTTTGACGAATACAAGCAATAGTAAGCCGAATGCAAGGCAGAAAATTGTGACACCAGTAAATACTTCCAAAGCCCCAGCGCTCTCGGCAGCTTCACCAATCCAGCCGGCTACTTTGTTGCCAAGACCTGTTACCGCAAAATAAGCACCCATCATAAAGCTTGCATACTTCGCTGGTGCAAGTTTTGTGATAAAAGAAAGTGCTACAGGAGAACTACTTAATTCCCCGACTACGTGTAAGAAATAGGAGAGAAGCAACCAGTAAAGACCAGCTTTTTCAAGAGCTAATACGCTTACTTCATAAGCGGCTCCCATTAATGCCATAAATCCAAAACCCATCACGATTGTTCCGATGGCCATTTTGAATATAGCAGATGATTCTTTGCCCTTCTTTTTCCACCAAAGCCAAAATGCAGCCATCGGAGCACCTAAAAGAATGACGTAAAATGCGTGCAAAGACTGAAGAAAACTCGCTGGTATCTCATATCCAAAAACTACACGATCTACAGTTTGTTTGGCATATAAATTCATAAAACCACCCGCTTGTTCATAGGCGCCCCAAAAGACAATCATGATCAAAAATGAAAGCAGTAAAACGATCGTTCTGTCTTTTTCTATTTTGGTTAAAGGCTGCTTCATAAGCGCAGCTGATTCTGGATTTGATTTGTGAGATTCTCCTATACCCTTCAGGTGTTTCTGACCAAAAACATATACAATTTGACCTAAGATCATCCCAAATCCAGCCAAGCTAAAACCAAGATGCCAATCTACAATCTCTCCGAAATATCCCACAAGAAGAGGAGCAGAGAATGCACCAATATTGATTCCAATATAGAAAATGGTGAATCCAGCATCTCGTTTTATATCACCTTTTTTATAAAGCCCGCCCACCATGGTGCTGATGTTAGGCTTAAGTGCGCCTACACCCGATATAATCAAGGCCAGTCCTGAATAGAATGCCACGAGAGAATCAACAGCCAAAATAAACTGACCAAGTATGATTAACACACCGCCTACTAGAACTGATTTTTTCTGGCCAAGCCAACGATCTGCAAGTAAACCACCAGGAATACTCATCATGTAAACAAGCATACCATACCAGCCGTATAATTCAAGGGCAGATTCATTACTCCAGCCCAGTCCAGGATTGTCTCCAAGTGTTTCCGCTGTTAGATATAATATGAGAATCGCCCGCATTCCATAGAATGAAAAACGCTCCCATAGCTCTGTAAAGAATAGAATAAACAGGCCTTTTGGATGGCCAAAAACGGTACTTTGCTCCATGATCTTTAAGTTGGGGCTGAAAATATGACCTCTAATTTAATTTCTAGCATCTATTTTAAGAGATATGTTAATAAGAGAGGCAAATAGGAGCCATGAGCATGAAGTTATTGAGATCATGAATCAAGCGATCATGGATCGAAAAAATGCCTACTTAGAAATATTCAATGCCGAAAATGGTCGTCAATGGTATGACTCATTGCGGGCTAAGGCTATTAAATTTTGTGTATGTGTCATCGATAATAGAATTGTAGGGTGGGGAAGTTTAACGTCTTATCGAGAGAATAGGGGAGCGCTAAGCGGAAATGTAGAAATCACATTTTATGTTCATAACGACAATAAAAAACAGGGAATTGGCACTTTAATTATAAAATACCTGGAAGAAGTCGCGTTGAGATTGAATAAAACTCACGTTGTAGCAATCTTATTGGATGATAATGAAGCGAGTCAAATATTACTAACTAAGAAAGGGTATAAAACTTTGGGGCATTTTGAGTCTATTGCAACTTTTCCCAATAAAACACTAGGACATCTATATATGTGGAAAAAACTCAGAGGACATGAGTCATAGTCAAATGTGAACATTGTCTATGTTGGTTTTAGAACATGTCATTTCGATAAAGCTGGTTTAATGCATAAAGAGACAACAAGTGAACGCTTAGTGATGAAGCATTATTAATTTCTGACGGAATGTTCTATGAGTTGATCAATTGACACAATAGCTAAAGTTCTTTCGTGTGTTGCCTCCAACAAAACCTTAGGGGCTTTTCCTTCATCATATGCCTCTTTCCAGCGGGCAGCGCATAAACACCATTTATCTCCTGGTTTTAATCCATTGAAATTGAATTCAGGACGAGGAGTTGAAAGATCATTTCCTTGGGATTTCGAGAAGGACAAAAACTCCTCTGTCATTACAGCGCATACTGTATGCATGCCATGGTCAGCAACATCCGTACTGCAGCATCCATCGCGAAAAAACCCTGTTAAAGGATCGTTACTGCACGTGATCACCGGTTCTCCAAAAACATTTAGATTCTCCAAATTATTGATTTTTATTTTCTAAACTAAGCTCAGACTCTAATTGTTCACAAGACTGGTTCAATCGTGATAAGGCCTTTTCGTCTATTGTTGGGTATTTAGGATTGAGGCTGCTGATTTCATCTGCTATTATTTGACTTACAACAGCCCTTGTATACCATTTATGATCGGCAGGTACTACATACCAAGGATTGGTTTTATTTGCTGTCTCTTTAATGCAAACTTCATAAGCTGACTGGTAATCATCCCAATATGCTCGTTCTAGCATATCAGATTCTGAAAATTTCCAATTCTTATCCTGTCTTTTAATTCGCTTTAAAAAACGCTTTGCCTGTTCATTTTTGGAGAGATGTAAAAAGATTTTTATAACCTTATTACCGTTAGTAGTCAATCGTTTTTCGTAATTATTGATTTGCTGATATCGTTCTTTCCAAAAGGATGCTTTGATATCTTTTTCTGAGTTTATTCCAGGCAAGTTCTGTTTGAGAACTATCTGTGGATGAACCCTCGCGACTAAAACCTCTTCATAATAGGATCTATTAAAGATTCCTATCATTCCTCTTTCTGGCAAATCTCGGGTACTACGCCACAAGTAATCATGACTCAGTTCTAGGTCATTAGGATGTTTGAAACTCTTAACAAAGCAACCTTGTGGATTGATACCAGACATTACATGATTTATCGTACTGTCTTTTCCTGCAGCATCCATGGCTTGGAAAATGATCAATACTGCATTGCGGCTATTTGCATACAACTTATCCTGCAGAGGCCTCAGATCCAAAACATTCCCCACCATTTTTTCAATGGCCTCAATTTTTGTAAGACCTAAAGTAGAAGATGGGTTAATCTGACTGAGAGAAAAACTTTTTTCAGGAACTTCAATTTTGTATTGCTCTGTTAACATCTCAGTTTATTAATCACTTGAGCAATGTAAACAAAGTCTAATAACGTTCGGGATGAATGAATTGATCAAGGAACTGCAAAAAGTTCTCTGGAGCGTGATGGCCGTTATCATAGTGCTTCGTGAGGTGATGAAAGACGGCATCTTGGTGTAAATGAAATCTATGTGCTATTCTATGAGCTCGGTCAACTTTATTAGGATCATGGCGTTCAAAGAATTCCTCCAGTCTTTTCTGAAAATGTTCTTGGCTAGGTGTCATTTCTTATAGTTTTTGATTGAAGTCAAAGTTAGAATGAAGCGCATTAAAATTTCCTGATCAAAATCTGTTTTCAAACCTATTTTGGACAGTTTATCCCCATGATAATTTTATTGTTCTTCTTGGTCATTTGGCTACCTTACACAATTAATTTTTAATAAAATATTGAGTATGAAAGTTCCGAAGTTTATTGTCCCGATTGTAGCTGTAGTTTTTATAGTTATTTACATTTT
>Ga0115569_10001088_pt1 | contig 21056 bp, 18 predicted proteins | sample COGITO_mtgs_1205_2_FD_87295 | JGI IMG/M metagenome (GOLD analysis project Ga0115569, IMG submission 87295) | Pelagic marine microbial communities from North Sea - COGITO_mtgs_120503 | ecosystem: Environmental > Aquatic > Marine > Epipelagic | place: Germany:Helgoland, sampling site Kabeltonne... | reverse complement strand
GCCAAACATTCCTTCCGGGTTCCCTTCCTCCAGGGCGGTACCGCTCTCGGCGCCCCTCTCCAAGTACGCTCTTCCTTCTCTCTCCGCCTCGCGTCTATTAAACGACGGATCGACTTCGATTGCATTTCTGGCCTTCAGACGCATTTTAAGGTGTCTCAACGACCTCTTATCGCTCTAACCGGCCCAGATAGATCCCAGCCGGCCGCCTTGCGTTAACCCAGCGTCCAAAGAACTCGACCCCGGCTCCGCCTCTCAACAAACTGTGATCGAACCGCGTAGCTTCTACATAATGATCGGTTCGGTGTTAGGTGTCGAGAACGCGGATAAAGCTGAAACCCATCGAAATAGCTGCTCTTTTTGCTATTTCGAGTCTAACGACCGATGGATAGGTGTCAACCGGATTAGTTCGGCAGAAAATTCCATAAACTCCTGTTTTAGAATGGTTTAACCGTTCATATCCGAACATCGCGGCTCCGATCGGTGCAGTTTGTACGATCGCCAGCGTCGGGCCGGCGCTGGACAGAGCTCGGCGGGAGGTGGGCCTGTAACGAGTGAGTCACCTGCCCGAATGAAAAGGTTTCGCCACTTGGGTGCCGCTTCATATGGCAGCCATGCGACCCACCCGCCGAGAATCAGACGATATCGTCGAAATTGTGCCGGTATCCCAGCGCGCGAAAACGCATTCCGAACACGTGTAGACTGCGCCTCCCCCGCTTCGCACTGGATTGCGGTGGACGGCTCAGACGGAACGCAAATACTCACTATGCCGCTCGGCGCCGAACGGGAGGCGCTCAGGCAGGCCGCGCCCCTTTGGGCACGCCAGCGCAGTGCACTCAGTTCGCTCCCGGTATCGCGGCGTAGTTGATGACCTCGACGCCCTCGGGCGCCTCAAACACGAAGATCTTCGCATCCGGCGATTGGTTGACGGCTACATCCTCAAAGCGGATGACCGTGACATTGCCAAAGAGATCGACGAGGGAGGTCGCGAGGATGTCGCCTGTCTTCGGATCAGCCACAAGGCCAAGCCGTTCATAGGTCGCGTCTTCAAGCGGCAGAAGATCCAGAACAACCTGTGCAGCTGAGCATTCCAAAGCGGAGACATCGTACTCCTCCAGGATATTCCCATCCCCGAGCAAGAACTGCAGTGCCGCGCCCGTTAGATAGCCAGCCGTCACGTCAAGCCTTGTCGCCGTGGCCCCGGCAACATCATAAATCCAAAGCGTTGAGCCATCACTCACAACCACACTCGGCTCGGGATCACCGTACGTCCAACGCATCTTCCCGGGCTTCGAGAAAACCACGTTGCCACGCTTCACCGTGTCGTCCATCAATGCGGAACCGCCGAAAGTCGTAGACTGGCTCTCCTGCTCAAAGACCGCTGCGAGATCTCGAATTCCGTCATAGCGAGCCTGTACGGTGCGCGCCGTCGTTTCGGCCTGTCCTTTCTGACAAGCTGAATCCTTCACCACAGGCGCGGCCGGAGCCACCTCCCCCGCGATCGCCGCAGACGAGATGCAGCTCATTAGAATCGCGACCGTGATTGCGCGTATACCCGTCCGCCTAGCCACTCGACACCTCGCAGGAATTTTCGTCAGCAGAGCCCCTAGAGGAGCTCGTCCTCGACCGTAGGTACAGGCATCAGGACTTCACGCCCCTTGGAACCAACCTGGGGCCCAATCATTCCGTCTAGCTCCATCTGCTCAATGATCCGAGCCGCTCGGTTGTAACCGATTTTGAGACGGCGCTGGACATAGGAGATTGAAGCATTGCGGGTCGTCGCGACGATTTCGACCGCTTGGTCGAACATCTCGTCTTCGTCTTCGCCGCGATTCTCGCTCTTCTCTGCCTCCACGGCCGCTCGCACCAGATCTTCGTCGAAAACGGGTCGTCCCTGTTCCTTTAGGAATGCTACGAGGTCGTGGACTTCGTCTTCGTTCACGAAAGGACCGTGAATTCTCTGCAACAGCGCGGTTCCCGGCGGGAGGAAGAGCATGTCGCCCATCCCGAGCAGATCGTCCGCACCCTTTTGGTCCAGAATCGTTCGCGAGTCGATGCCGCTCGACACTTGGAAGGACACGCGTGCGGGGAAGTTCGCCTTGATGACCCCCGTCAAGACGTCGACACTCGGCCGCTGGGTAGCGAGCACGAGATGGATGCCCGAGGCACGCGCCATCTGCGCCAAGCGCTGAAGCGACTCTTCTACCTCCTTCGCCGAGGACATCATGAGGTCGGCGAGCTCGTCGATCACGACGACGATGTAAGGCAGCACCTGCCACTCGATCTCTTCGCCTTCCGTCTGGCCAGGCTTCTGTTTGAGGCGGAAGGACTCTTCCCCCTCGTAGAGCTTCTTACGAGCCTTCTCATTGAACTGATCGATATTGCGAACGCCCGTCGCGGACATCATCTGATACCGCTCTTCCATCTTACGTACGACGCCTTGCAGCGCCGCTGCAGCGCGCTTAGGGCTCGTCACCACATCGGCGATCAGATGTGGAATCCCGTCATAAATCGACAGCTCCAGCATCTTCGGGTCAACCAGCAAGAGCTTGAGCTCATCCGGCGTCGCACGACATAACAGCGAGCAAAGGAACGAGTTCAAGAAGACGGACTTACCCGTACCGGTAGAACCGGCGACTAGCAAATGCGGCATCTTAGCCAGATCTGAAGTTACGGAATTACCAAAGATGTCCTTGCCCATCGCGACAGACAGCACGCCCGTGCTCTTACGAAAGCTCTCGGACTCGAACATTTCGCGCAGGTAGACGATCTCTCGCTCGGGATTAGGAACTTCGATCCCGACGACGGACTTCCCCGGCAGCGGTGCGATAATACGAATCGACATTGCACGCAGCGCCATTGTCAGATCGTCGGTCAGGCCCACGATCTTGTTGACCTTGATACCCGCAGCCGGCTCGTATTCGTACATAGTGATCACGGGTCCGGGATGCACACGCACCACACGACCGGTCACCCCGAAATCCGCGAGCTTCTTCTCGAGGATCTTCGAATTCATGAGCAGCGAATCTCGATCGTACTTGCGACCGCCTTCGGGCGGCGACATAAAGATCGATGAATCGGGCAGCTTAAAGGGGCCGGCTGGGCCGCCCTCGTGAAAGCGGAAAGCTTCTTGTTCGGGCTTCTTCAAGCGCTTGCGCTCTTCGCCGTGGTCGACGATGTCCGGTTCTTCCCCGGCACGGAGACGACGCACGGGCGGCTCTGGAACCTCTTCCGGCGGGGCCAGCACCTTGACCGGCACTGCCGCTTCTTCCTGGTCGCGCAGCTCTTCCTCGAAGCTCACCTCCGGCTCGCGGCGTTCTTGCACACGCTCGCGACGCGCACGCTGTTCTCGGCGAACCGAAATCGAGGTAATCGCCTCACGAGCCTGTGTGATCGAGCGCCTAAGTGCTGCGACTGTCGATTGAATACCACGGACGAGTGCATCGAGCGCCGTTCCTAGCCCAGCATAAACCCACTCACCGAAGGCCATCAAATAACCCAAGGTCCAGGTGGCGCCCTGGCCAATCGCGGTCAGGGTTGTACCCGTCGAAATTCCGGTCAGCGACAACACGCTGACGACCAGAAAAAGGCTCGTCAGTACCAGGGCACCAGCATTCCCGAAAAGCAGCGTCAGAGTCGAAGCGCCCTTTCCTCCTAGCCAGCCTGGCTCGATCCAAGGTATCGCTGCCGGCGCGAGATCAAAAAGCAGCGGCGGAAGCAGCGCGACCGTTGGGATAAGCAATGCAGCGCCAATCCAGAAGCGAGAGAAGAGTCCCGGGAAACCGAGGCTCATCACGAGGCGACCGCCAAGAAAAGCGCAGGAAGCTACGAGGACGATCGCCCCCGAGCCGAAAGCGCCCAGAAGCCAACCCGCAAGGGTCGCACCAACGGGGCCTGCGCTGTTTCGGACTTCGACGAGCTTCGCGATCGGGTCCTCAGGCGCATACGTCGCTAGCGCGAGCGTTGCGAGCAAGGAAAGCCCTATCAGGATAAGTCCTGCAATCTCAGAACCCGCGGCAATCAGAATCGGGCCGTCGGCCTCGTCCTGATCTCGTCCGGCCGACGCTGTGCGTCCGCCTTTCTTTGCCCGCGACTTTGCTGCCGCCCTTGCCATGCTCGCCCCCCCGAACGAACGCCGCTAAATGCCTACATGAGCACGAATTCGGGACTTCCAGAAAACGAACTCTTCCGGATCTGTATTCCGGAGACGGCGACGTCGTCCTGGAACAAAGCAAGATTCGGGCCCATCCTGGCGGTAGGTCTTCGACGAAGGTGGCTTCGCTCCTCGGCCCCGACGAATCGGTGATGCCGAGCGGGCGCGACCACGCGCACTCGAATTCCCTCACCCCCCGGAGAGGAGAACCGCCGCAGGATACCGTGGCCCTCAGTTCGCGGAAAGGGCGAGTCCAAGTGAACAGCCAGACTTCCCTTGACGCATTTCGACCACGGCGGAACACTCCACTCTCTACGAGTCCACGGACTCGCCCCCTATTTCACTCAAAAACGTCCCGCTGGAGCCCCCACAATGGCAGGTGTCAATAAAGCAATTCTCGTCGGTAACCTCGGTCGCGACCCGGAGCTCCGTACGACTCCGAACGGCCAGTCCGTCGTAAACTTCACCTTGGCGACCAGCGAGACCTGGAACGACAAGAGCGGCGAGCGCCAAGAGCGAACCGAATGGCACCGCATCGTCGTCTGGGGCAAGACCGCCGAGATGTGTAACCAGTACCTCTCGAAGGGCCGCACCGTTTATATCGAAGGCCGCATTCAGACCCGCGAGTGGGAAGATAAAGAAGGCGCCAAGCGGTACACGACCGAGATTAACGCCAGCACTGTCAACTTCATCGGGCCGCGCCAAGATGGCGGTGGTGGTGGTGGTGGCGCAGGTGGCGGCAACTACGGCGGCGGTGGTGCACCGAGCGGTGGCGGAGGCGCACCAATCGGTGGTGGTGGAGGAGGAATGGATTCTTCCCCGCCTCTGGATGACGACATCCCGTTTTAGGGCATTTCGTTACTCTGACAGGCCCTCCGAGCAATCACCCATCTCGAGCTGACCGATGGGATCGGCCGTGCCTATTCCCTCAACTTACCGGCCCTAGGGCTAAGTTACGTTCGGTTTCCGCATTTGCGCTGCGAGGCGCGTAAGCGAATCCCGTACGCGGATCAACTGCGGAATCTAGCGTCGACTAGCGGCACAAGTATGTGTTAGTCGGCTTGGGCTATTCGTCGGCAGCGGAGCGAAGCCCGCGCACGATGCGATCAATTTTCAAGCGATCTTCTGAGGTCAGTTCATCGAATTCGACACCCATACCCGAGGATGCTCCGGCACTTACGGAGGGCCCACTCGAGACTCGAACGACGCGACCAATAGTTTGTAGGACTTCGTCGCTACCAGGGAGATAGAACTGCATGGATACTTCGGTTCCGGCCGGGACGAGCTTCGCGGTTTCGATAAAGAGGCCACCTTCGTTGATGTCACGGGTGAACTCCGAGAACATTTCGTCGACGGTCGAGTAATCGATTCGGACGATGATGGAGGATCGCCCCGTTCGACGTCGGTCTGCGCCCTCCAGAGAGTTGTCCTCACTTCCGCTCTTCGCGTCCAGACTGATTTTTGCCATCGATTCGACTCCAGATCGCGTACCCAACTTCGCTCGGAAATCACCTAGCGGAGGGCCAACCCTCTCGTACGCACCACGACCTCTCAACGCACAATTCGATACGTGAGTTCCTCTAAACTTGCTTCATCGTCCGAATGCCCTCAAAACCTTTAGCTGGTACATCAAGTTCCCCTCAGGGACGCTCCAAGCCGCCTGCATGGCGGCTTTAAGAGCAAGTCAACGCTGACTCACCGGCGCATCCGGACGGAACTCGCTCGATTGAAACACCTAGTTCCTACTCAGTCCGCGCGTCGACTGGCTCCACAATACGGTCCCAAGGCGCTTCCCCAGACTCTCTAAACGAGTAGTGGCCTCGGCAGGAGACAACGACGTGATCAATCACCTCAATTCCGAGAAGCCGCCCAGCCTCGGCGAGTCGAGTCGTCACGGATCTGTCCTCCGCGCTCGGCGTAGGATCGCCGCTCGGATGGTTGTGAACCAAAACGAGGGCGGACGCCGCGCTTCGGATCGCTTCTCTAAAAACCTCCCGTGGATGCACAAGGCTCGACGTGAGTGTTCCTCTAGACACTTCTTCTTCTGCGATAAATCGATGACGTCCGTCCAGCAAGAGAACGAAAAACGATTCCCTCTTCGCACTCCGAACGCGCGGCGCGAAGTGGCGTTCGACGTCACAAGGACTTCGGATCGGCCGGGAGAGTTCTAGGGGCTCACTCTCGAGTCGTCGTGCGACCTCGAAGGCTGCGACCAGGCTCGCTGCCTTCGCGGGCCCGACCCCTGGTATCGTTTCAAGCACGCACACCGGAGTCCGTGCAAGAGACGTTAGTCCTCCGACACGATAGAGCACTAGCCGGGCGACGCTCATAGCATCGCTACCAGGAACCCCGGTCCGAAGCAGAAGAGCGATCAATTCGGCCTCGGAGAGAACCGAGGGCCCGTGCCGAGCAAGCCGCTCCCTCGGGCCGTCAAAAACGCGAGAGGCTCCCGCGACAACCCTGATCCCTAACTCTGTCCTCACGCCACCTGAGCCAGCCAACTGCCCTCGCATTCACCCTAATCCGTTTGATCAAAATGACCTATCGGATGCGGAGGGGGCTCATCTTAGGCGTAGGCTCGAGCCTAGACCGACTGCGTCCTCATGGGCACGTTGGAGCCGTGAATGCGGCGCCACAAGGCAACGATGCCGCAGCCTAGTGGCCAGTGCTGTTCCTCACGCGTCCCGAAGAAAGACGTAGGTTATGCAGCTAAACCGGAACTAACATTCAAAATCCGAGGGATGGATGGTGCGCGATCGGTCGGCGCGGGTGAGAATAGACGAAAGGAAGGCTGAATCAGCGAGATTTTCGAGCTGCGCGAAAATCTCCGGCAAGAACGCCAGCCGCGGCATCACCACTCGAATCGAGTGCACCAACCAATTCAACGAGCAGCCCGCGAGCCTCGGCTCGCTGCGCGAGTCGTTCGACCCAAAGTTCTTGTTCGGCCAAGGTCTTGGCATTCAGAAAACGTGCAAACTCGGTGGGGCGCTGAAGACCGATTGCGATCCATCCGTCCCGGGCATCTTCGCCGCCGGAGCTGACCGCTTCCGATAAAACTGAACCCCCACGTTTTGACCGGACCGCTTCGAGTGCGCCTACGGGCACAGGCCCAGCAACAGGCACTGCACCGGCGAATCCAGAACGCGGCACGCGGGTTCCCGAAGAAGGTCGCTCAATGAGGGGAGCCGGACGCTCCGCAAAGAATGCCGGTGGAGCGCCGCCTGCCATCACGGGAGTTCGGAAATTGCTCGGCGCGTCTCCTTCGCCCTGAACGACGAAGCCCCGAGTAAATGGAGAAGCGACAACAACGTCACGACGTGTCTCCGCGGATATTTGCGTCAGAGGTGTCTGCACGAAGTTCCGAGCACCACCCGTCTCGGCATCTGCTGACAACGGCAGCCTTCCACCAGCGGAGTCACTCCGCAAAGGCGCAACGACAGCCCCAGCGATCCCTGCGCCGCTCGTCTCGGCGTTCTGAAAAGCGGGAACTCCGAGTTGGCTCGGAGATTGAATCGTTACCACTGCCAAGGCCGCCACCGCCATCGCCGAAGCGGGCAGCACAAAACTCGGTTCGAAGACCGAGGCAAAGCCCCGTCCAACGCGCGCCCAGAAACCCCGCTCAGTCTCACCCGAGCGAATTCGACGCATCACATTCGCCGCGATCATCGGCGGTGTTTCGGGCTCGGGGAGGCCTCGAAGTAAGAGAACCGTCTCTTCCATCTCGTGGACTTCGATGGCACAGTCGGCGCACTGGCCAATATGCTCGTCGACCGAAGCTCGGTCATCCAGCGAAAGATCACCTTCGAGGTAATCGGGCAAGTGATTCTTCACCTGCTTACATCGAAGCTCCACAGGCTGTGGCGTCTGCGAATCTTCATTCATGTTCGAGCCTCTAACGCCAAAATTGCTCACGCTTAAGAACCCTCGGTCGAAGTCTTGGATCCCAGCATTTCTTTGAGCTGTTCCCGCAGCGCTTGGCGCGCGCGATGAATCCTGGATTTGACAGTGCCTTCGGCAATGCCGAGCACCTTGGCGATCTCGCCGTAGGCGAGACCTTCGATGTCATAGAGGATGACCGGCATCCGGAGCGAAGGCGAGAGCGTGTCAAGTGCTTCACGGACGTGGCCCGTGATTTCGATCCCAAGTGCAGCCTCTTCTGGGTTGCGCGGCGAGCTTGGCAGATCATCACCGGCTGCCTGACGCGTCTTGAGCTTGTCGACTCTTGCACGACCGCGGCCATAGGAACGGCGGCGATTGAGCGCGGCGTTCGCCGCGACCCGATAGACAAAGGTCGAAAAGCGCGCCTCGGCACGGAAGCGATGTCCATGTCTATGCAGACTCAAGAAGGTCTCTTGGGTGAGGTCCTCCGCGTCTTCCTTGCTCCCCATCATGCGATAAAGCAAGCGGTAGACGCGTGATTCATGTTTCCGGATGAGCTCTTCGAAGGCGGCTTCATCGCCCGCCTGCCATCGCACGATCAGCTCCCTATCGGGATCCTCAATCACCACGCGCGGCGCGTTTCGATCGCGCGCCAGCGGGTTCGTGCCACTCACCATCGGTCCTCTCTCAACGATCTCTGCTGTCATATCCTGCCTCTCCGCTGAAAGACCCCCCTCCTCAAAATCGAGTTCCCCCGATCTCTCTATTTTTTTGCCTTTCTCGCGCATGGCCCGTACTTCTTCCGGCTCTAAGCCCATTTCATGCTCTCTAGGAGTCCCATCAGGGCTCTCGGTCTAAAAAACGCCCCTCGGTTATAGCAAGACTGCTACTCGGCCAGATCGACGTCCGATTCACCTTCGCGTCGAAATACGCCGCTCTTGCCGCCCCGCTTGGCCACAAGCCGGCAGCGATCCACAACCATCTCTCGGTCTACCGCCTTGCACATGTCATAAACCGTGAGACCCGCCGCAGACGCCGCAACCAACGCCTCCATTTCAACGCCGGTCTTCCAGTGCGCCTCGACGCGCGTCTCGATCAAAAGGGCCTGCCCGTCGGGCGCAGGTTCCAAGATCACCTCGACCGAATCGATCGGCATCGGATGCGCGAGAGGAATCCACTCGCCCGTCCGCTTCGCTGCTTGGATTCCCGCGATACGTGCCGTCGCGAGCACGTCGCCCTTAGCAACCCGGCCCTCAACGATGCGCGCCAAGGTTTCGGGTGCCATTCGGACTTCACTTCGCGCGATACATACGCGGTGGGTCACCGCCTTTTCGCCCACATTCACCATGCGTGCGCGGCCTTTTTTGTCCAGGTGCGTCAGTTCGTCAGACATCGTCTCGTATTCTCTTCATGTTAGGCGCCTAGAAAAGTAGGCATCCGGATCAAGTGTCGAGCCACGCCAGCATGTCTTGCCAGACTTGCTCTCGTTCTGGTTCGTTGAAAATTTCGTGCCGCAAACCGGGATAGAGCTTCAAAAGGCTCGTACTTGCTACCGGCGGCGCCAGTCCAGCATGGAACCCTACGCTTCCCTGCGGCTGCGATAGTTGATCTTGCGCGCCGTGCATGATCAAAACCGGACGTTCAACTCGCCCCGCCGCGGAAGCCATTCGCGCGACCATCTTATTCATTCCCGACGCGAAGCGCGCCGTGATCCTATCTTTCACATATGGATCTTCGCGATAGCGGCGCACCACTTCGGGGTCCCGAGAGATCAGCTCGGAGTCGAGCCCTACAGACAAGCCCAACTTAGGCACGACGAAGGACAACAGATTCGCCGCCATCAGCTGTATCTTCTGCGCTGTGCTGCCGCCTATCTGCAGCAGCGCCCCAGAGAGCACTATCCGATCAACAGAGGGGTGATGAAGTGCAGCGCTTGCTGCGACGACCAACCCGCCCATGCTATGTCCGACTAACGTTATGGGAAGATTTGGATGATCGTGACCGACCTGCACCACGAACTCGGCAACTTCCTCGGGCAGACGATCAAATCGATCGACATGACCGCGAGGACCATGCGTCCGACCGTGTCCCGCTTGATCAAAGGCATGCACCGCGAAGCCGCGACCTGCGAAATACATCGCCATTTCGTCGTAGCGACCAGAATGTTCGCCATATCCATGTACCAGAATCATCGCCCGGGTCGGCTGCTCCGGTAGCCAGATCCGGCGATACCGCTCGCCCCGGTCAGAAAGCACACACTGGGTCTCTCGCCGCGTAATCCGCTCCGTCAATCGGTCGCTCCCTTTGTTCGACATTAGGAGGCGCTGGCCTCGCGAACACGCTGCCGTGCCTTTTGCACCTTTTGGAGATAGGCAACGCCACGAATCCGACGGCCCCAAAAATAGCTAGAGATGCCCTTCGCCTCTCCCAGGCGCCTAATATTGTCGGAGAGAATGAAACACCCGGCCTCGACGTTGCTCTCAATCGTCGAGAGGTTACCCGCAATAGGCAACTTCTCTGCCATATAAGGCATGACCTGCATCAACCCAATCGCGCCCTTTCCGCTCTCAGCCCAGGGCCGCGCATCGCTCTCGACGATCAATACGGCGGTCACCAGATAGGGGTCGAGTCCGTAGCGACGGCTACTGCGCAGCACCGCCTCGATCACACGATCCGTCTCTTCTGTCGAAAGCGCCGACCTTCGGTCCTGAAGATGGCCTTGCAAGGCGGCGGAAACCGCATCGCGAGAGGCCTCGGTTTCGTCCGGGGCGGAAGCGACGTCCATGGCTTGCTCAAAACGAATTGGCGGTGCATCCAGCACCAACAGTGCTCCCAAAGCGAAAAGCAACCAGGTCCAAACCCGTCGCGCTCGAGGGGAGAGCGAATCCAGGTCGGAGTCTGCGGGCCCACTGCTCGTGCGGGGCGCGTGCGGTGCCTCATCCAGATCGACCAACTCGAGCTCCTTCGCCCTCTTCGCGCGACCATTGCGCCCCAGATCAGCAACGAATCACTCGCTACGCCGCTGCGAGGTCAATCTCAGGGGAAGCGTAGGATACCGGGGTGGCGGGGCTCAGGCTATCGGACGCATCGATGCTTCTCATCGGGTTCCAATTTTTGAGCAGGCTCGCAAAACACTGGTCAAAAATGCCCAGACGCTCACGCCGAATCGGCCTCAGTATAGTCAACCCCACGCCCCGACTCGGGAAATCGACCTTGCCCGCAGCTGGCCGCAACACTCAGAGAAATGCACGTCGAGTTCCGCGCAATCTCTCTTGAGGGCGTGGAAACGAAGGGTGGCATCACCGAAGAAGGCGAGCGGTTTAGGATTCGCCATCCTGCGCACAATCGTCGAATCGAATCACGGTCGAATCCATGTCGAGAGCGAAGTCGGCGAGGGCGCACGCTTCGTTGTCTGGCTACGACGCGAAACCGAAATGGCGCTAGCGCGTAGTCGTCAACGACCTAAACATCGGCTCGCCCCCAAAGTTCGACGCGAAGATATCCGACTCCCACCGCACAAAGATTGCCGGAGGCCGGCCCTTCACGTAATGTGCGCTCGCAAGGGGGACCTATGTATCCGGTGCTGTTCACGATTCCAGGGATCGGATGGCCGATCAGTAGCTTTGGCGCAATGATGGCGCTGGGGTTTTTGATCGGATATTGGATCTCGATTCTGCGCATGAAAGAAGAAGGCCTCGACCCCGAGGACGCGGCCAATCTTCTAATGGTGATCATGTTGGGCGGCGTCTTTGGCGCGAAGCTCTACTACGCCACCAGTTTCTATCTGATCTACGGCGACCCCTTCTGGCAGTCGATGTTCTCGCGCGGCGGGCTCGTCTTCTACGGCGGCTTTATCGGCGGCGGCCTCGCAGGCTACCTGGGTTGTAAGTACTGGAAAGTGCCGCCGATTCAACTGGCGAACGCGGCCGCAATTTCGCTCGCGGTCGGCCAAGCAATCGGTCGCGTAGGCTGCTTTCTCGTAGGGGACGACTACGGCATCGCATCCGATCTACCTTGGGCCGTAGCCTTCCCGAACGGATTGCCGCCGGTGCACTATCCGGTTCATCCGACGATGCTCTATGAAACGCTTTGGCTCACGCTGGCTGCCAGCTATCTCTGGTTCCGGCGCAAGCAGAGCGCGTCGCTTATGGGCGAGTTTCTAATTTTAAACGGCATCGGTCGAACCGTCATTGAACACTGGCGGCTCAACGAACGGGTGGCGTTGGGCCTCTCGGAAGCCCAGTTCATTGGCATGGGTCTCGTCGTATTCGGGGTCATATTGATCGTCCGGGCGCGAGCGGCCAGAGGAGAAGGCGGCGTTCAGACGGAGCCTACATCTAGCCGCAGCTGAAGTTGTTTCGCACTATCCATGATCGCATTGCCGTCGGCATCGCTTCCTAGAAGTCGACCCACGCGCCCAATCGCAGCCGCTGCGCGGCGTGCCAGGCCTTGCTCTCCGATCGGCCCCCCAAGGTCAACCCAAGCCTCGAGTGCAACGAGGCTGCTCGCATAGTCGCCTTCGAGGAATGCCTGCATGCCTTCGGCGTAGTGCTCGAGCTGGGTGATCTCCGCGCGTGGAGCACCCGCGGATCGCCCCGCCTCGCGCAGCGCCTTCGACGCTTCCACGAAATACGCGCTATCGAGTAGGGCGTGCGCTACCTCGACCAAACCGGTCGCCACTTCGCCATGCATGTCCGACAACAAGCCTTCGAAGCCTTCTTGAAAGACCGCGTCGACCTGGACACGACGGCCGAGTAGCGCTCGCGTGACGCCGCGTTCGCCGGCACGTTCGATGAGCACTCGCCGGAATTGATCGCGGGTCTGCGACAAGAGGATTCGAACTTCGGCGATCACCTCGTCGATCCGGCCGCTGCTTCTTCCCAGGAGGCGCTCAAACTCACCGAGGCTCGGGTCGGAATCATCTTGGGTCGCTGCCCGAAGCGAGGCTAGTCTCGGGCCGTAGACCTCGCGCTGATAGAGACTTTCTCGAAGCTTCATGGCTTCGTGGAAAAGTGAGCCGATCGTGAGGTCAAAAAGGGCCTCCCTTCGGACCGCGGCGCTGGCCAGGACCTCGGAGCGGAACAGTGAATGACTCTGCTGCTTCAACCTGTAGAGGACCGAGCCCTCGTCGTCACCAACGACCGCCGCAACCCTTTCGAGTTGAAGCTCGCTCCCCGCCGAATTCTCAAGCAAATCGCGCATCGCTGAGGATGCCGCGAGGAACTCCTGCAGAAGCTGAACGAAGTCGGAAGTGTGGCGGGCCGTATTTTTGAGGGACGACATTGGGGGGGCCTTCGAAATGTTTCTGGGTTCTGCGCGGATGGCCGCAGACAGTTGGCATGGGCGGGAAATCGACCATTCGTCGGTCATATTCGAGCGGCGGCATCATAGGAGAGCGAATCGGGCCCGCCAATGGAAGCGAATCAGCCCGACTGTCCATTGGGTCGACATGTCCGCGCAAAGATAAGAAGACCAAATCAATGAGAATTCAGCGTGGCAGCTCCCTCGAAACCAGCCTCAAGCGCCTTTGACGCTCTCGGATGACCCGGGATCTGTTGTTCCGAGACGGACCGTCTTCTATTGTCCGGGGCGGCTGAAACGCACCGCCGAAGCCGGCCTTCGCACATGCGCCGCGATCTGCTGACGTTCGTGATTAAAGAGCTCACCGCCCGTATTTAATGGACCCGCTTTCGAGCAAGTCCAATCCCTAGAAAGGAAATTCATCGATGTCTGAACCCGAACGCGAAAGTATGGAGGTCGATGTCCTCTTCGTCGGAGCAGGTCCGGCCACGCTCGCCTCTGCCTACCATCTAATGAAGCAGGTCGAAGAGCAGAACGCGCAGGCGGAGAAGAAGGGCACACCACAGATCGAGCCGCCGGTCATTCTCGTGATCGAGAAGGCCGCGGGCATCGGCGACCATCAGCTTTCTGGTGGCGTGATGAACCCCAAGGCCATCGAAGAGCTCATGCCCGACTATAAGGAGCAGGGCTTTCCGATCGAACAGACTTGCGACAAGGCCTACTTCTGGCAGTTCTTCCGCAACATGACGGTCAAGCTCCCGGCGCTCTTCACGCCGCCCTTCTTTCAGAAGAAGGGCTACCACGTCGTCTCCCTCTCCGACGTCGCAAAGTTCCTCGCCGAGAAGTGCGAAGAACTCGGTGTCGAGATCTACCCCGGCTTCGCCGCTTCTGAAGTGCTCTTCGAAGGCGACCGCGTCGTAGGCATCCGTACCGGTGACATGGGCGTCGACAAGGACGGCAAGGAGAAGGGCACCTACCAGCCCGGCATGGACATCCTGGCCGGCGTGACCGTCTTTGGTGAAGGCGTCCGCGGCTCGTGCACGAAGCAGATCCTCGATCGCCTCGACATGCACGGCAAATTCCCGCAGACGTTTGAGACGGGCATTAAAGAGATCTGGAAGGTCAAGCCGGAGAAGCACGTTCCCGGCCGCGTCATCCATGGATCGATGTTCCCCGACTTCCTAGGACAACTCAACGGTATGTGGCTCTACGACATGGGCGACAACATGGTTTCCTATGGCTTCGTGACACCCCTCGCGTCCGAAGATCCAAATAACGATCCGCATCGCGCCTCGCAGGAATTCAAGCGAGATTCCCCGTTCATGCGGGACCTTCTCGAGGGTGCTGAGTTAATTCGCTATGGCGCCAAGTGCGTCCCGGCGGGTGGCATCAATGCGATACCAAAGCTTTACTGCGACGGCGCCATGCTAGTCGGCGACTCGGCAGGTATGCTTAACATCATGAAGCTCGCGGGCATTCACACGGCCATGAAGTCAGGCATGATGGCCGCAGAGACGATCATCGACGGCATCAAGGCCGCCGACTTCTCCGCCAAGACCCTCGGCAAATACACCGAGCGGTTCCGCAACAGCTGGGCGTACCAGGAGCATTACGAAGCGCGCAACTTCTCGGGCAGCAACGAGATCTCGCCGCTCTTCGGCATGCTTAATATCCCGCTCATGATCCCGACCAAGGGACGCGGCTTGATCGACAACCTCGCGACCCACGCTCCTCACTCGGTCATGAAGAAGATCTGGGAGATTCCGAGAGAGAATCGACACCCCGCCCCCTTCGAACCCGATGGCGTACTGACATTTTCGAAGGAGCATCTTGTCGGTTTTTCGGGCACCGCCCACGAATCGGACCAGCAGCCCCATCTAAAGGTCGCTGACACGAACGTCTGCGCCACGGATTGTCTTCGCGATTACGGCAACCCCTGCGAGAAGTTCTGCCCGGCAGCAGTCTACGAAATGGTCGACGTGGCGGGTTCGAACGGCGACAAGGAACTCTTCATTCACCACGAAAACTGCGTGCACTGCAAGACCTGCGACATCGCAGACCCGTACCAAATCATCACCTGGACGACGCCGCAGGGCGGAGAGGGACCCGACTACACCAAGATGTAGTCTCAATCACTGGTTCCCCTCGAACAGGGACCCGGCGGAGGCCTAACAGCTCTTGGCCACACGCCACCTCACGATCCGCGCAGGTAAGCATGCTGCCGAACGACTGCGTGCCGAAGGGTTCCACCCCGAACTCTTCGGCACGCTCGTTGGCGCCTCTGGCGGACCCAAATGGTTGGTCCTGCGGCATCTAGATGCCGTCCTCATCGACCGCCTAATCGCACCGAGATCGACGCCCCTCGACACGCTCGGCTCTTCGATCGGTAGCTTCCGACACGCATGTTTCGCCCAAGGAGACCCGCGCGCCGCCCTCGCCCGTTTCGAAACCGGCTATGTCGAACAGTCGTACGACCCCTCGGCGCTGGATCGCCGTGGTCTGCCTAGCATGGAAGCAATCACGCTCGAGAGCGACCGCATCCTCGGCCTTTCGCTCGGCAAAAAAGGTGCGGGGGAGATCTGCAACCATCCGCTCATCAATACCCACATCGTGGCTGCGCGACTTCAGAACGATCGCGGCTACGACCGCGGGCTGCCCTTCCAACTCCAAGTGGGTTACGCCGCGCTCGCGAACGCGTTCTCTCGGCGAGCCCTAGGGCGCAGCTTCGAACGGCTTGTCTTCAGATCGGGCGCGAGCCCACTCGCGTACAGCGACCTTCCCACCGAGAACATCGATCTCACCCCCGAACGCGTTCAACACGCACTTCTGGCGAGCGGCTCGATTCCCCTTCTTATGCAAGGCGTGCGTTCTACTCCCGGCGTCCCCGGCACGCTCTTCGACGGCGGAATTATTGACTACCACTTCGACTTTGAGTGGAAGCGCCGCGAGGGCCTGGTGCTTTTCCAGCACTTCTTCGACAAGATCACGCCGGGATGGTTCGACAAGCCCTGGAAGTCGCGGCGGCCGTCGGCAGCGGCGATGAACGATGTCGTAATGATCGCGCCGAGCGATGCGTTTGTGGCTGCCCTGCCCGGAGGCAAGATTCCAGATCGTGATGACTTCATGGACTTCAGCACGGAAGAGCAGGTCGAACGCTGGCATGGCGTGGTCGAGGCTTGCCGCGTGCTAGGCCACGAATTAGAGGAACTGATCGAGAGCGACGGGCTCGCGGATCGCCTCGAGCCTTTCCCCGCCTAACGAGCCTCGAATCGAATCGGCATTCGTTTCACACCGCCCAGAAAACTCGACTGGACACGATCCATCGGCCCCGCGAGCTCCAAATGCTCGATTCGAGGAATAAGCTTCTCCAACGCGACCCGAATCTCGACCCGCGCCAAATTCGCGCCGAGACAGAAATACTCGCCGATCCCGAAGCCAACATGATGATTAGGCGAACGGTCGATCCGGAAGCTGTCGGGATCTTCGAAGAACTCTGCGTCCCTATTTGCTGAGGGGTAGAGCAGGCAAAGCGAATCCCCGGCCTTCACCGAACTGCGCATGCAGGTCGTCAACGATCGCCTGCAGCTGCCCGCGCCCTTCCCCGCCACTCTGGACTCGACAAGCGGCAAACTCTCGCCACCACCTAATAGGTCGATCGAGATACATGCGGATTGTGAAACCAGTAGAAACAGCGCAAAAAAAGTCGCCCCAAAACGCACGAACCGCGAGCTTTTCGGCTCGCGGTTCGTTTGGTCGATCGTTCGCACCCGAAAGAATATCGCGCGAGACTCTCGGTGCAGCGGCTTAGCTAACCGCTGGCTACATCTCTAGCTGCAGCCGCTCGTGCTCCCGCAGTTCGGGCACTTGTAGCAAGCACCGTTGCGGATCATGATCGAACCGCAGTCCATGCAGGACGGCGCATCGGCCTGATTCACGAAGCTCGACTGCTGCGCGGGCGGCATCGCCGCTGACGTAGTCGCGTCTCCCGAGCCACCGGCCACCGCGCCCGCCGCAATTGTAGGCGTCTGCGGCGCGATCGAGATCGGCACGGACGTTCCGTCTCCATCCCCTTCGACTTCGACTTCAACGTCGAGGAAGCGGTTTCCGAGATGTCGGAAGACATAGTCCATGACGGACTTGGCGATTGGGATTTCCTTGTTATTCGTGAAGCCCGAGGGCTCAAATCGCGTATGGCTGAACTTGTCGACCAAAGCCTTGAGTGGCACTCCGTACTGCAAGGAAATCGAGGTCATCGTGGCGATCGTGTCCATGAGACCCGAGACCGTGCTGCCCTCTTTCGCCATCTTCAGGAAGATTTCGCCCGGCGTGCCGTCTTCGTAGACGCCCGTCGTGAGATAACCCTCGTGACCCGCGATCGAGAACTTGTGTGTTGAAGCAACTCGCTCGTCCGGCAGCTTGCGTCGCCGCGGCCGGTACTGATCGAGTTCCACGACGTCACCCGTCGACTCTTCCGCCTCAACGTCCCGACCTGCATTCAAAGGCTGAGTTCGCTTGCTGCCGTCTCGGTACACCGCGAGGGCCTTCAGTCCAAGCTTCGCGCCCTCGCTGTATGCCTCCATGATGTTCTCGACCGTCGCGTCTTCCGGCATATTGACCGTCTTCGAGATCGCGCCCGACAGGAAGGGCTGAACTGCGCCCATCATGCGGATATGACCCATCCAGTCGATCGTGCGGACACCGTTCTGCGCTCGGAATGCACAGTCGAAGACCGGCAGATGCTCTTCCTTAAGTCCCGGCGCGCCTTCGATTGTCTCGCGGTCGTCGATGTACGCGACGATGCCGTCCACCTCGGCCTGATTATAACCAAGCTTCGCGAGGGCCATCGGGACTGTGTTATTCACGATCTTGAGGAATCCACCGCCGACAAGCTTCTTGTACTTAACCAGAGCGATATCGGGTTCGACGCCGGTCGTATCGCAGTCCATCATGAACGCGATCGTTCCGGTCGGTGCGAGCACCGTAACCTGGCCGTTCTTGTAGCCATGCTCCTGGCCCATCTCGAGCGCCGCATCCCAAGACTGGCGCGCAGCCTTCATGAGATCCTTCTGGACACCTGCCGGCGAGACCGCGTAGGCCGCGTCCCGGTGCTTCTCGATCACTTCGAGGAAGGGCTTTCGGTTCGCCTTGAACCGAGCGAAGGGCCCCATCGCCTCGGCGATCTCAGCACTCATCCGGTACGCCTCACCACACATGAGCGAGGTCAAAGCTGCCGCCACATTCCGACCTTGGACGCCGTCATAAGCGAGGCCGTTCGCCATGAGCAGTGCGCCCAAGTTCGCGTAGCCAAGGCCAAGCGGGCGATATAGATGGCTGTTTCGCTCAATCTGCGCCGTCGGATAGTCGGCGAAGTCCACGAGGATTTCCTGGCCAAGAATCGTGAGCCCCGCCGCGCGGCGGTAGTCCTCGGTCTCGAATTCACCCTCGTCATCGACAAAGGTCATCAGGTTCAGGCTGGCCAAGTTACAGGCCGTGTCGTCAAGGAACATGTACTCGGAGCAGGGATTGCTCGAGTTGATGCGGCCAGAGTTCTTGACCGGGTTCCACTCGTTGATCGTGGTGTCGTACTGAATACCGGGGTCGCCGCAGATATGCGCCGCTTCCGCCATCGAGCGAAGCAGCGTGTCGGCGCGAACCGTATCGACCGTCTCGCCGGTCACGACCGACTTTGTCTGCCATGCACCACCAATCTCGGCCGACTGCATGAAATCTTCAGTCACGCGCACCGAGTGGTTTGCGTTCTGGAAGAAGACGGAGTCATAAGCGCCACCAGGGACGTTGAAGCCTCCTGCGTAGCCTTCTTCGATCAGCGACCAAGCCTTCTTCTCTTCGGTGGCCTTGGAGTTCACGAATTCCATGATGTCGGGATGATCCACGTTCAAGATCACCATCTTGGCCGCGCGTCGCGTCTTGCCGCCCGACTTAACAACGCCCGCGAAGGAATCGAAGCCACGCATGAAAGAAACCGGGCCCGATGCCGTGCCGCCACCCTTCAGCTGTTCGCGTGAAGAACGGATCGTCGAAAGGTTACTGCCCGTGCCCGAGCCGCCCTTAAAGAGCATGGCCTCGGTTTTCGCGAGATCCATGATCGATTCCATCGTGTCTTCGACAGAGTTGATGAAGCAGGCGCTGGCCTGCTGCGGGGTGTTTTCGACGCCCAGATTGAACCAGACGGGGCTGTTGAAGGCCATCTTCTGGTGAACGAGGAGATAAGTGAGTTCGTCGGCATAAGCACGCGCGTCCTCTTCAGTCGCAAAGTAACCGCCCTCTTCGCCCCATTCGCGGATGCGGCCGACGACGCGGCCGATCAGCTGGCGTACGGAAGTCTCGCGCTCGGGGGTACCGAGATGACCGCGGAAATACTTGGAGACCACGACGTTCGTCGCGAGCTGCGACCAGCTCTTGGGGATCTCGACATCGTTCTGCTCGAAAACGACTTCGCCCTTCTCGTTCCCGATCGTTGCGGAGCGCAGCTCCCATTCGATCGCATCAAAGGGGTCGACGTCCGCCTGGGTGAAGTAACGCTCGACGGTCAGGCCTGTTCCGGCAGCGGAACGCTTGTCGGCCTTTTTGCGCGAATGGGTGCTCGAAGAATTTCTGCCTGCTTTGTTCGAAACGGTTTCAGGGGCGCTCGCCGCGTCCATTTCCGTCCTATCGAGATCTTCGCTCATCGTTTCCCCACCCCTATCTTTTCGTTGAGATCGATTCGGAAATCGTCCCGATCGATGTTGTCGCCCGCTAGTCCGCGTCTTTTTTTGATCTGCACTACTTCGGTCTGTGTCGGTTTACGTCGATCGGTCGGCGTCGGCCGATTCGCGCTCATCCAGCCTTCATAGCGTCGCGCTGTGTTTCGTTTCGTTGCATTCGATTGGGCGACCGGGTCGTCTTCCCTCGGGCTTCTGTCTAACCGCCCCTGATGCCACTGCTAATTTCGCTTCGTTTCCGAAACATTCCTCCACCAATTGCCGCGTCCGTCACAGAATGTCCGAATTCATTTCCGAAGATGAGTGGGGCGCCGAGAAACCTCCCAGCGCCCCCCGAACCGTGCGCGTCGTTCAGCTCTTCACCGGCCCTTCACCGACTATCTGCAAGGCGATTGCCCTGACTGGTCAGAGACCTGATCCGATCCAGGTTCTCGATAACACGGAATCATCGAAAAACCCTTTGCGTCTCAGTTAGTACCGGCTTGGCTTTCCTTCACTTAAAGTTCGTGTTCCTCCCCGCAACTACCAAGTTGCGACCCCCCCAGGCTACAGGAGGAACCTCACATCCCCGTTGAAAAGCATTCTGCCCTATGGCTGACATTCGTCAACCGAAATTTCCACAAAATGTTGGGCTTCACTCGCTCCCCTACCACAACCCCTAGTAGGTGACTCCAAATTGTGACTCCCCCACTGCTTCAATCGAAAGACGCAAGTTCTTGGATCTGAAGGGGAATCAGAGTACCGCCAAACAGTGTTCTCAAGCGACCGATTTGGTTGGGGTTTTTCGCTCTCAGGCATCTTTTTTTGCCGGTCTGGGAGTAAACCAGTATTCGTTTTTCGCTTCCCTCTGGGGTCGCCACAAATGGTGCCCCAATTGGTCGCGAATTCCGATTCCGAGCCGCCCGACCGTAGTCCGAAACGAAAACGCGCCGCCGAAACGAATTCGGCGGCGCGAGGTTGGTGTTAATTCGGCGGGCAGATGCCGGCGAAGAGTCGAGCTCCCT
>Ga0115569_10001066_pt1 | contig 21257 bp, 18 predicted proteins | sample COGITO_mtgs_1205_2_FD_87295 | JGI IMG/M metagenome (GOLD analysis project Ga0115569, IMG submission 87295) | Pelagic marine microbial communities from North Sea - COGITO_mtgs_120503 | ecosystem: Environmental > Aquatic > Marine > Epipelagic | place: Germany:Helgoland, sampling site Kabeltonne... | reverse complement strand
TGGCCGATGCCAATGGGGCTCGCTTGTTGTGCGATCGAACTGATGGCCGCTGGCGGCGCGCGTTTTGATATTTCCCGATTCGGGATGGAAGTGATGCGTTTTTCGCCACGACAGGCGGATTGCATGATCGTGGCGGGAACGGTGACCTACAAGATGGCAGAGGTCGTACGCCGCATTTACGATCAGATGGCCGAACCCAAGTGGGTAGTGGCGATGGGCGCGTGTGCGAGCACGGGTGGCATGTATCGCTCCTATGCGACACTGCAAGGCGTGGACCGCATTATCCCAGTCGATGTTTATGTCAGTGGTTGCCCTCCGCGCCCAGAGGCACTGCTGGATGCGATGATTAAACTACAGGACAAAATCGGCCGTGAAAGTGCGGTGAAGAATTTATTCCCTCAAAAAGCGGATTCCGCTAAGGAAATTTAAGCTATGAGCACCAGTGATTTAGCTCTGTTACAGGAGCGCTTCGAATATCTGACAGAGCGTGCGTCTGCGGACCATCCGGCTCTCAACTGTCCGGCGGACAAGCTGATCGAGCTGTGCAGTGCGCTGCGGGATGACTTCGGCTACGATCTGTTGATCGACGTGACTGCGATCGATTGGGATGCGGCCAGCCCGCGCTTTACCGGGATCTACCATTTTCTCTCGACTACCAAGCACGAGTATTTGCGCGTCGCTTCGGATTGCAGGGGCGATATTGACCCGATCTTGCCGTCGTTGACTGGCCTGTATGCGGCAGCCAACTGGCACGAGCGTGAAACCTACGATTTGATGGGGATTCGCTACGAAGGGCACCCCGACCTGACTCGTATTTTGATGTGGGACAGCTATCCGTATCACCCACTGCGCAAGGATTTCCCATTGGCTGGTATCGAAACGCCACTGCCCGCGGACGACGTTGCTGAAGTGACCGGTGTCAGCGTGAAACCAGCGCCGATGGCAGGCGGACCGTTCGTCTCTTCGGCTGATGGGCCGATGAGTCAGACCGAGCCGAGTGCCCGCGATGAGAGCTGGAGCGAGAAAAAGGAAAAACCCTGTGGGAACTAAGAGGATTTTGTAATGGCCACTACCAAAGAAATTTCAATCGGCGACGCCGGATCGCGAGCAAGTGAGGGCGAGGGCGAGCTTTCGGGCGAGACCATGATGCTCAATGTCGGGCCTTCGCACCCAACCACACACGGCGTGTTGCGCCTGAAGATGGAGCTGGATGGCGATATCGTCAAAAAGTGTGAGCCGGTACTCGGGTATCTGCACCGCGGTGATGAAAAGATCGCCGAGAGCATGACTTACAACCAGTTTGTGCCGTACACGGACCGACTGGACTACTTGGCGCCGCTGTCGAACAACGTCGCCTACGCGATGGCAGTTGAGAAGCTAGCCAATCTCGAGGTGCCGGAGCGCTGTCAGGCAATCCGCCTGCTGTGCTGCGAGTTGGCGCGTATCTCTTCGCACTTGTTAGGCGTTGGTGTGTACGGTATGGATGCGGGCGCGTGGACGGTGTTCATGTATACCTTCACCGAACGTGAAAAGCTGTACACTTTGTTCGAAGAATTGACTGGGGCGCGTTTCACTACCTGCTATACGCGTATCGGAGGAGTCGCACGCGATATCCCAGACGGTTGGCTCGGACGTGTGCTTGAGTTTTGCAAGGGCGTGTTGCCCGTGCTCGACAAGGTCGACAAGCTGCTGACGCGCAATCGTATCTTCATGGACCGCACAGTCGGGATTGGGGCGATCTCCAAGGAGGACGCACTCGCTTACGGTATTACTGGGCCGAATTTGCGCGCTTGTGGCGTGGACCTCGATCTGCGCAAGGACAAGCCGTATCTCGGCTATGAGAATTACGATTTCGATGTGCCGATCGGTACCAACGGTGATTGCTATGACCGTTACCTGATGCGCGCCGAGGAAATACGCCAGAGTGTGCGGATCGTACGCCAGTGTGTCGAGCGCTTCCCTGAAGGCTCTTACTATGCGGAGGACGCGAAGAAGATCTTTGCGCCGCAGAAAGCCAAGGTGCTGACCAGCATGGAGGAATTGATCCAGAACTTTATGATTGTGACCGAAGGGCCACAAATTCCGGCCGGTGAAGTGTACTTCGAAGCGGAAAACCCGAAAGGGGCGCTTGGTTTCTTTATCGTCTCCAAGGGCGGCGGTGTGCCGTATCGGATGAAAATCCGCGGTCCGTCTTTCTGTAATCTCAGTATTCTGGATAAACTGATTCCCGGCCATCACCTGACCGATGTCACCGTGATTCTTGGTTCGCTCGACTTCGTGATGGGCGAATGCGACCGATAGGACAGGCTGAATAATTTGAACTGCTGGAAATTGAAGCAATGAATTTAAAACCCGAAACAACCGAAAAAATTGACAAGCTGGTGCCGCGTTATCCGACGATGAAGAGCGCAGCGCTGCCGTTGTGTCACTTGGTACAGGAGGATCAGGGCTACCTTTCGAACGAAGCGATGGAATGGATCGCAGCTCGTCTGGAGTTACAGCCGATCAATATTCTGGAGCTGGTTACGTTCTACCCGATGCTGCGTACCGAACCGACCGGCACCCACCACGTGCGCGTCTGTCGCACGCTGCCTTGTGCGCTCGCGGGTGCCTACCAGACCTGCGAACGTCTCGAGAAGGAGTTCAACTGCAAGGTCGGCCATACCAGCGAAGACGGTTCGGTGACACTGGAGTTTGTCGAATGCCACGCCGATTGCGGCAAGGGCCCGGTTGTGATGGTCGGCGAAGACGAGTACACCGACATCGATCCGGACAAGGCTTCCGAGCTCGCAGCCAAAATCAAGAACGGCGAAATTTAGCCGACGACTGAGACACTCTTTACAATCCCCAAATTTTAAAACTCATGGCGATACAGCAACATAGGCTTATTTTTAAGCACGTCGACGAGCCAGGCTATACCAACGACATCGATTGCTACATCAAGCACGGTGGTTACAATCAGTTGAAGCAGGCGGTCACAATGCCGCCAGAAGACATTTGCGCGGAAGTGCTCGCTTCGGGTGTGCGTGGACGTGGCGGTGCTGGTTTCCCTGCCGGGATGAAATGGAAGTTTCTCGACCGCAAGTCGGGCAAGCCCATTTACCTCGTCTGTAATGCGGACGAATCGGAGCCCGGCACTTTCAAGGACCGTCAAATTATCCATCAGGATCCGCATCAGCTGATCGAAGGGATGATGTGCTCGGCGTTTGCGATTCAAGCCAAGCTCGCATTTATCTATATCCGTGGTGAGTTTTTCCAAGGCTACAAAATCCTCGAACGTGCGATCGAAGAAGCGCGCGCGAAGAACCTGTTGGGCGACAACATTCTGGGCTCCGGTTATTCCTGCGATATTATCGTGCACCGTGGTGCAGGCGCTTACATTTGCGGCGAGGAAACCGGTCTGATTGAGTCGCTCGAAGGCAACCGCGCCAACCCGCGTATCAAGCCGCCTTATTTCCCTGCAGCGCTCGGCCTCTACCAGTGCCCGACAATCGTCAACAATGTCGAGACCTTGTGTGATGTGAAGCACATCATCGAGCTCGGCGGCAAAGGATTCGCCGAAATCGGCACGCCAGGCAACACCGGCACTCGTATTTGGTGTGTTTCCGGTCACGTGCAAAAGCCCGGCTACTACGAATTTCCTTGCTCGGCGATCACGCTCGGTCAATTGATTAATGACGTGTGCGGCGGTCTCAAGCCGGGGCGCAAGCTCAAGGCAGTGATTCCCGGCGGCTCGTCCTCCAAGATTTTGCGCGCCGACGAGCGTTTCACTGGTAAGCTCAAAGATGGCACAGAGTTTGATTGGGGCATCGAAGACATCCCGATGGATTTTGACAGCCTCGGTGCGGTCGGTTCGATGTCGGGTTCCGGTGGCGTGATCGTGATGGATGATTCGACCGACATGGTCGAAGCTCTGGCGAACTTAAACTATTTCTACGCGCACGAAAGTTGCGGTCAGTGCACACCATGCCGCGAAGGGGTGCCGTGGATGCGTAAGGTGACCGCGCGCATGTGTGCCGGCAACGCACGTGAAGAAGACGCCGACTTGTTGAAAAACATCGCCGATCAGATTGCAGGTCGCACAATTTGTGCGTTCGGCGAAGCCGCCGCATGGCCGGTGCAAAGTTTTATCGCAAAATTTAAAGACGAGTTCGTGGAGAAAGCCCGCGAACAGGCGGCCCGCCGCAAGGATGGGCAAGAGCCGGCCAAGGAGACCACGTTGATCTAAGACCATGAACATTCAAAGCATAGTCGAAAATATCACCATCAACATTGATGGGCAGGCCGTTGATGTGCCGAAGGGCGTCAACATCATCGAGGCGGTGAAAATTGCAGGAAAGGGCAAAGAAGTACCGCACTACTGCTACCACCCGAAGCTTTCGATCGCCGGAAACTGCCGTATGTGTATGGTCGAAATGGGCATGCCGATGCGCGACCGCGCGACGGGCGAGGCGATCCTCGGCGAGGATGGCGTGCAAAAGATCGGTTGGATGCCCAAGCCCACGATCGCTTGCGCAACCAACGCCTCTCCAGGTATGCACATCAAGACAAATTCACCGATGGTGAAGGAGTCCCGCAATGGCGTCACCGAATTCCTACTGATCAATCACCCGCTCGATTGCCCGATCTGCGACCAGGCGGGCGAGTGCCGCTTGCAGGAGTTTTCCGCCGAGCATGGCCGCGGTTACAGCCGTTTTATCGAGCAAAAAAATGTAAAGCCCAAGCGCACCAAGCTCGGTTCGCGTGTCACACTTGATGATGAGCGCTGCATCCTTTGCTCGCGTTGCGTACGCTTTAGTAAAGAAGTGGCGGGCGATGACGTGCTTGGCTTTGTCGACCGTGGCACGTATTCCACGCTGACTTGCTATCCGGGCAAAGAGCTGGAGCACAACTACTCGCTCAACACCGTTGATATTTGCCCAGTTGGGGCACTGACCAGCACCGACTTCCGTTTCAAGATGCGCGTATGGTTCCTGAAGCGCACCAATAGTATCTGCACCGAAAGTAGTGTCGGCGCGAATTCAGAGATCTGGAGCCGTGAAGGTAAGATCTACCGTGTCACGCCACGCCGTAACGACGCGGTCAATGATACGTGGATGACTGACACCGGTCGCGAAATTTTCAAAGCCGTCGAGTCGGAGGATCGCCTCACGCATTACACCATCGATGGGGTGCACCAGACCGACGACGAAACCGCAGTTGCGGCTGCCAAATTGCTCAAGTCCGGCAATGTGGCACTCATCGGTTCAGCGCAAAGTTCCGTTGAAGAACAGTATTTCTACAAACTGATCGCCGATCGCAGCGAGGCTTCGGTTTCGCTGATCAGCCATATCGGGGCAGGGGATGGCATTCTCCTCTCCGAAGACCGCACGCCGAATCTACGCGGTGCGCTGCTCAATGGTCTGATCGCCAAACTTCCTGAAGCGGATCTGGCTGCCACCGCGCGTGGGATTCAATCCGGCGCGGTGAAGACACTCGTGGTGGTCAATCAAGATGTCACCGAGCTTGGCATTCCGGCCGACCTGCTTGCCAAGGTGAAAGTGATCTACTTCGGCACGCATGCCAATGAGACCAGCAAAGTGGCCGATGTGGTATGCCCGTCATTAATGGTGTTCGAAAAAGACGGTTCCTTTGTTAACCAAAGCTTCCGTCTGCAGAAATTCAAGGCAGCGGTGCCCGGGCCCCGTGGGATCCATTCGGATTTCTCGGTCTTGGAAAAGATCGTTGCCGCGTTGGACGATGAACAGCCCGCAGCGCCGACACTCGATGGTGTGTGGCAGCAAATCGCCGAAAATGTGAGTGCCTTTACCGCACAGAGCTGGCGCGGAATTTCGGATGAGGGCATCGCGCTCGATCCGGCAGCGTTCCTAGACCTGCCTTTCGTTGAAACCAAGAATTTGAAATTCGATCCAGTCGCGTTCAAGGAGGCGCAAGCTGCTAGCGCTCAAGCTTAAAGCACATTGCCGCATATGGACTCTTTAACAAACATACTTCCGATCCTATTGCCGATTGCTTTCGCAGTTGCGATGATCTCCGTGTTCATGGGGCTGTGCAGTTACTCGGTGCTTGCCGAGCGCAAAGTCTCTAGTTGGATTCAAGGCCGTGTCGGCCCGAATCGCACACGCTTACCGCTGCTCGGGCACATCCCGATTATTGGTAACTTGCTTACCAAGCTAGGTGTCTTTCAGCCGGCCGCCGATGGTTTGAAGTTCCTCTTCAAGGAGGAAATCACGCCCGGGCACGTGAAGGTTGGCTATTACTACCTCGCTCCGATCTTGGCCCTCGCACCGGCTTTGACCACCATGGTGGTGCTGCCGTTTGGCCGCTATGTCGACCCGATGGGTGTTGTACAGCCGATCGTGTTGGCGAATATCGACGTCGGCATGCTCTTCATTCTCGCCGTTTCGTCGCTCGGTGTGTACGGCATCGTTTTGGCCGGTTGGTCCTCTAACAGTAAGTATCCGTTCCTCGGTGCCATTCGTGCTTCAGCGCAAATGATCTCGTATGAATTGGCGATGGGACTCTCCATTTTGCCGGTATTCATGTGGGCATCGTCTCCTGGGTCCGACTACGGTCTCTCCCTGTTCGGCGTGGTCGAAGCACAGTCCGGTCTGTGGTTGGTGTTGTGGCAGCCACTGTCCGCGCTGATTTTCCTCGTTTCGGTGTTTGCCGAGACCAACCGTCTGCCGTTCGATATGGCGGAGTCAGAAACCGACCTGGTTGGTGGTTTCCATACCGAATATGGCTGTTTCAAATTCGGCCTGTTCTTCGTTGCCGAATACGCACACGTGATCATGGGATCGGCGTTGTTCGTCCTGCTGTTCCTCGGCGGCTGGAACTTTCTGCCAGGCATCGCCGATCCGTGGTCGGATAGCAACTTCGGTGCGGTGCTCTCTGTGCTCTGGTTCATGGGCAAGGTGTTTGCCATGATTTTCTTCTTTATCTGGGTACGTTGGACGCTGCCGCGTTTCCGCTATGACCAAGTGATGTCGTTGGGGTGGAAGATCTTGCTCCCTCTGGCGATCGGTAATCTTATCTTCAATACGCTGCTCATCGCATTACGCGACACGGTCGGCTTCTAAACCGCATCAAGTATGGCTAAAACAAAAGTTCTAGAGCGTAAGCCGCTCACTTTCGCGGAGAAAACATTCATCCCGCAGATTGTCACAGGGTTGAAAACGACCCTGACGGCGATGTTTGATAAGACGATTACGCTTCAGTATCCTGAAGAGCGTCCCGTCATTTCTGAAAACTATCGTGGCGTACCGACACTGGTCAAAGACCCGGCGGGTCGCGAAAAGTGTGTATCGTGCCAGCTGTGTGAGTTCGTCTGCCCGCCCAAGGCGATTCGAATCACTCCCGGTGAGATCGATGCCGAAGCCGAGCCCGAGCGCGCACACGTGGAAAAGGCGCCGCAGGAATTCGAAATTAACATGCTGCGCTGCATCTACTGCGGCCTGTGTCAGGAAGTCTGCCCCGAAGAGGCGATCTTTCTGCAGGATATTTTCTCGCTGTCTGGTTACAGCCGCGAGGAGATGATCAATAAAAAAGACAAACTCTATGAGTTGGGCGGCACTTTGCCGGATCGTCACCACAAGTGGGACAAGAAAAAGGCAGCTGAGGAAGCGGGCAACGCCCACTGATCCACTCGTAACTTTTAATTTTTAATTATTCTCACATGTTAGACATACTGTTTTACGTTTTTTCAGCGATCACGCTGATCACGGCAGTGCTCATGGTCCTCAGCCCAAATGCGGTGAACGGAGCCATGTGCATGATCGTCGCTTTCCTCGGCACGGCTGCGCTGTTCGTTTTGCTGGAAGCTTACTTCCTCGCGATCCTTCAAGTGTTGGTCTATGCGGGCGCAGTGATGGTGCTGTTCCTATTCATTATAATGCTGCTGGATGTCGAGAAAGGCGAGGGCGGCAATGAGTATAAGGACAAGTTCACGTTGGCTGCGGCCGCCGTCGGTTTCCTGTTGGCCGTGATTCTGATCTGCAGCGCTTTCTCCGGTGCGCATTTGCCAGAGCCGACGCTCAACCCTGTGACTGAAAATCCGACTGTGTTCGATGCTGGTATTCCGTTTACCACTTCCGCCAAGTCCTTTGGTTACAGCCTCTTTACCAAATATATGCTACCGTTTCAAGTGACGGGCTTTCTTCTCCTTGCCGCTATGATCGGTGTGATCGTCGTGTCTAAGAAGCATGAGGTCGTGGAGGAATCGGATCATTCTTAATTGCTAATTCTCATGACCGTCGGACTTAATGCTTTTATACTCGTGGCCGGACTGCTCTTTGCGGTTGGCCTGCTTGGGGTGCTCCTACGCCAGAACACGCTCGTCATATACATGTCGCTGGAGCTGATGCTCAACGCCGTGAATTTGGCGTTGGTCGCATTCTCTCGCTACAACGGGACAATGGACGGCAACCTGTTCGTCTTTTTTATCATCACCGTGGCGGCTGCCGAAGTCGCCGTCGGCCTGGCAATCATCGTCGCACTGTTCCGACGTCGCCAGTCTGTAATGGTGGACCAATTAAACGCGCTGAGTCGCTAGTTCCATGACCGCTACTCAAATTCTTCTCGCCGCTCTACTCACGCCGCTGCTTTCGGCAGCGTTAATTGCCTGCTTCCTTCGCCGCCGCGGAGTGCTCGCTTCGTTGCTTTCCGTCGCTGCCGCTGCCGGCATCTGCGCGTTCGCCTTTATGGCGATTCGCTCGGCTGATGGGGAAACGATTCGCGCCGCTGCTGAATGGTTGACGTTTGGCAACTTCACCGTGTCGATGGGCTTTCTGTTCGATAGCGTCGCCGCCACGATGCTGACGATGGTCGCCTTTGTCGGATTCCTGATCCACGTATTCAGTGTTGGCTACATGGCTGAGGATAAGGCCCGTGGCCGTTTCTTTGGCGGCCTTTCGATCTTCATGTTCTCGATGGTGGGGATTATCCTCGCGGACAATTTGATCATGATTTTCGTGTTCTGGGAGCTGGTTGGTTTCAGCTCTTACATGTTGATCGGTCACTATCTTGATACTAACGAAGCCGCAGCTGCTTCGAAAAAGGCGTTCATCGTCAACCGCATCGGTGACCTTGGGTTTCTGGTCGGTATCGTGTACGCCTACTGGCATTTCGGCACCACCAACCTGGAAGCGATGTCATCGGCAGTGGCGATTAATCCGGGCTTGATCAATGCTGCGATCGCCGCGCTGTTGATGTGTGGCTTTATCGGCAAGTCGGCTCAGTTTCCATTGCACGTCTGGCTGCCGGACGCGATGGCGGGACCGACTCCGGTCTCGGCACTGATTCATGCTGCAACCATGGTTGCGGCTGGTGTGTACTTTCTAATTCGTATCGCCTTCCTCTTTCCTGAATCGGTACTCGGTGGCATTGCAATCCTAGGCACGTCAGTTGCGGTGTATGCTGGGTTCTGTGCCTATGGTCAGAACGATATTAAGAAAATTCTGGCGTACTCGACGCTCTCGCAACTCGGCTATATGTCCGCGGCCTTCGGTCTCGGTTTCCCCGGGATTGCACTCTTCCACTTGATCACCCACGCGTTCTTCAAGGCATTGCTGTTCCTTGGCGCTGGTTCGATCATTCATGGCTGCCACCACGAGCAAGATATTTTCAAGATGGGCGGTATCTTTAAGAAGATGCCGATTACTTCGATCACTTTCGTCATTGGTGTGCTCGCATTGTGCGGTGTCTACGGTCTGTCTGGTTTCTATTCGAAAGATGCGATTCTGATTGCGGCAGGCCTCGACGGCAAATGGCTGTTCATGCTGCTGACCGGTGGTGCATTCCTGACTGCTGGCTATATGGGCCGCTTGGTGTGGATCGTGTTCTTCGGTGCTCCCAAGTCCGAAGCGGCATCGCATGCGCACGAAAGCGGAGTGGCGATGTTGCTGCCGCTGATCGTGTTGGCGGTGCTGTCCGTTATCGGTGGCTGGCTTAATGTCTGGCCTGAGTACTTGGCGCAATTCATTCAGCAGAGCAAAGAGGCACTGCATCATGTCGAAGGCTACGATGCGATGCACCACACTGTATTGATTTGGGGCTCGGCGGCATGGATCGTCGGCCTCGCAGGCTCGCTGTTCTTCTACGGGCTGGGCGCGAAAACGGACCGTTTGGAACAGGTTGCTAAGCCAGTTTACACGTTTCTCAACGCGCGTCTGTGGTTCGACGAGATCTATGGTTTTTACGTCGCCAAGGTACAGCAGCGCCTCGCCGTACTGTTGAGCTTTCTCGATGTCTTCCTGATCAAGGGCATTTTCGTCCGCGGCAGTGCCGGTTTGGTCGGTCTGCTCGGTATGTGCTCTCGCTCGCTGCACGTTGGTAATCTACATGGGTATGTTTACTGGTTCCTTGCTGGATTCCTGCTCCTCTGGGCGCTGGCTGCCGGCGTGTTGTAGATCGATCAGAAATTGGTGAAAGAATAAATTTAAGATAGCAATGACATCCGTCGACACATCCTCACTGTACCTCCTTACAGCAATTATCGCGCCCCTCGTGGCGGGGCTAATTCTGCTGTTTGGATCCCGTTTTAGCACCACAACGATACGCGCAGTCGGAGCCTTTGGCTTCAGCTTGCCACTAATTATCGGTTTGCTGCTTTACTGCCGCTTCGAACCGTCGTTGGTCGGTGGTTACAATTTCGAACTGTGCCTGCCCACTGGTTTGCAAGCAGTCGGGATTTATTTGCACCTCGGCCTGAACGGTATTTCGATGCCACTCTTCCTGCTCGCAGGCGTCGTTGGCCTTGCCGCCGGTTTGTATGCGATGTATTCCAATGCCGAGCGCCCGCACCTGTACCTCGCGCTGCTGCTCTTTATGCTGGGCGGCTTGATGGGCACCTTCGCTTCGGTGGACATCTTTTTCTTCTACTTCTTCCACGAGTTCGCACTGATCCCGACCTTTATCATGATCGGTGTCTGGGGCGGCGCGGGTAAGCGCGGCGCAGCCATCGAGATGACGATTTACCTGACCCTCGGCGCACTGCTTTCGCTCCTCGGTCTGATCGCATTGTACGTGGAGAGTGGTGCGGATTCCTTCTCGCTGTTGGAACTTCGCAATTACTTAAGCGCACAGCCGCTGACTGACACGGTACAGAGTAACATCTTTGCGCTGTTGCTGTTCGGCTTCGGTATTCTGGTTTCGCTGTTTCCGTTTCACAGTTGGGCGCCCAAGGGGTATGCCACTGCGCCGACCGGTGCGGCGATGTTGCACGCCGGTGTGTTGAAGAAATTTGGTCTGTACGGCCTGCTACAACTCGGCTGGCCGTTGTTGCCCGCCGGTGCCGCACATTGGTTCCCTTGGATCGTGTGGTTAGCGCTGGGCAACATTATCATCATCGGGCTAATTACCATGGCCCAAAAGGATGTGAAGATGATGCTTGGTTATAGTTCGGTCATGCACATGGGGTACGCCTTCCTCGGTATCGCGACCTTCTCTGCCGTTGGGGTGGGGGGCGCACTGTTGATGATGGTTGCGCACGGCCTATCCGTGGCACTGCTGTTCATGCTTTCGACCTGTATTTATCACCGCAGTCAAACTTTTGACATGTCGGCAATGGGCGGGCTGGCAACCAAGGCGCCGGTCTTGGCGGCATTCTTTGTCGCCGCAACCATGGCGAGTATCGGACTGCCCGGTTTTGGCAATTTCTGGGGTGAGTTCACTATCTTTGCTGCGCTGGCTGAGACCGAGACCACCAGATGGATCGTGGCTCCGGCTGCGCTGGGTATCATTATCTCTGCCATCTACGGCTTGCGTGCGGTGGCCAATATTTTCTACGGCCAACCGAGTGAAGCGTTTACCGAGCGTTTAAACAGCAATGAGATCGTGGACTTGAAGGGATTTGAACGATTCCCCGCCTTGATCCTGATTATCGCACTGATTCTGGTCGGTCTTTTCCCGCGCATCTTCTCGGATGCTGCCGACCTTGAGTTGACACAACTTTACCCAACCAAGATCACTTTACCGACAATTGAAGTGAATGCGGCGCTGCCTCTCGCAGCTGAAGCCCACCAGGAGGTTACACACTAATGAACGAGCTTCTCGCCGAATTTCTTCGCAGTCTGACTGCGACCAACGACTGGGCAGCAATCATGCCCGAGATTATGCTGGCGCTGCTCGCCTTGGGCCTGCTAGGTGCTGAGATGGTGTTGCCACGCGCGCAACAGGGGTGGATCGCCCGTCTGGCTATTTGGGGACAAGTCCTCGTGCTGGCCGTCGCCATGGTTTCCCCTAGTTGCTGTACGCTCGAGGAACAGACCTACTTCAGTGGCATGATTCATCAGACCGATGTAACACAGATCATGCGCGGGTTTTTTCTGATCAGCTCCATTCTGGTCTGCTACCTCGGTAAGGTTTATCTTGCGAAGCAGACTTTGCCGCGCACCGAGTTCTTCCACCTGGTGATCATTATCGCCGCGGCGATGATGCTGCTGGTGCAGAGTGCCAACTTCGTGATGTTGTTTGTCGCCCTCGAAGCGGTAACGGTCGCTTTTTATGTATTGGTCGCTTACTGCCGCACCAGCACGTTTTCGCTCGAAGCCGGGTTGAAGTACCTGATTCTCGGCGCGCTTAGCTCGTCGATCTTGTTGTTTGGTATCGTGCTGCTCTATGGCGTGGCTGGTAATCCTGAGATGAGTTTGTCGTCCGGCGATTCATTGAATTTTAATGAGCTGCAAACCTTCATCCAAATGCATTCGGATAACATGATTGTGCGCATTGGTGCAATTTTGGTGGTGGCCGGTATGTGCTTCAAGATCGGTGCGGTGCCGTTTCAGATCTGGGTGCCTGATGTCTATCAAGGCGCGCCGACGCCCGTTACTGCGTATCTGGCGATTGCATCCAAGGCCGCTGGTTTTGTCGTGTTGCTTCAACTGTTGACCGGTCCATTCATTGGGCTGAGCGAATTGATGATCCCGGCGCTGTCGCTTATTGCGGCTGCAACCATTCTATTTGGTAATTTCGCTGCCGTGGCACAGCGCAACGTTAAGCGTTTGATGGGTCTCTCAGGTGTCGCGCACGCCGGTTATCTGCTGGTCGGAGTGGTGGCTGCAATCACCATCCCATGGGCACAATATGCTGTGATCTTTTATCTGGTCACTTACTTACTCGCTTCGTTTGCGGTGTTCGGCGTGATGGCACATCTCGCCGGTCCGGATGATGCCAATCAAGAGTTGGAGCATTACCAGAACCTTGCGCGTAACCATCCATTCCTCGGCGGTGTGCTTGCGTTTGGCCTAGGCTCGCTGGCTGGTATCCCGCCGTTGGGAGGCTTCATCGGTAAGCTGTTTATCTTTATCGCCGCTTTTCAAGCAGGGCTCTATGGGCTGCTTGGGATTTCGGTGCTCGGTGTAGTGATCTCGATTTATTACTACTTCGGATGGGTGCGTGAGGTGTATTTTGCCAATCCCGCTGAAGGTGTGACTGCAGGTGCTCAACCGCTTCGCGGCTGTGATCGCTTGGTGCTCGGTGCTTTGGTAGTCGCGACCGTCGTCATCGGTATCTATCCCGCGGTACTACCGATCATTCCATAAGCTATCGTATATTTGCAGACGAAAAAGCCGAGCTCTTGATGAGCTCGGCTTTTTTTATAAGTGCATGCCCCGGACTAGTCGTTGAGCGCTTGGTCGAGATCGGCGAGGAGGTCCTCGATATCCTCGATCCCGACAGACAACCGCACGAAGTCGGCGGTGACACCGGTGGACTGTTGCTGCGCTTCGTCGAGCTGCTGGTGTGTGGTCGATGCCGGATGAATGGCGAGCGACTTGGCATCGCCAATGTTGGCGAGGTGACTGAACAGCTCGAGGCGATCGATGAACTGACGTCCGGCTTTGAGTCCGCCTTTGAGGCCGAATCCGACCAGCGCGGCGTAGGTGCCTGGGGTGAAATATTTCGCGGCTGCGGCGTGATGTGCGTTGTCTGCTAGCCCCGGGAAGTTGACCCAGTTGACTTGATCGTGGTTTTGCAGGAATTCGGCGACTTTGAGTGCATTCGAGCAGTGGCGCTCCATCCGTAGGTGGAGAGTTTCCAGGCCTTGAATGTGGAGGAAGGAATTGAACGGTGAGGTGCAGTTGCCCGTGTCGCGCAGCCACTGCAGGCGCATCTTCATAATGTAGGCGATGTTTGCCCCGCCGGCTGGCTCGAAGGCTTTGAATGCGTCCCAGTGGACTAGGCCGTGGTAGCTAGGGTCTGGCTCGGTGAATTCTGAGAAGCGACCGCTGCCCCAGTCGAAGTTGCCGCCGTCGACGACAATGCCGCCGATGCTGGTGCCGTGCCCGCCGATGTATTTAGTCAGACTGTGAATCACGATGTTGGCACCGTGTTCAAGGGGGCGACAGACCGCCGGCGAGGCGACTGTGTTATCGATAATCAGTGGTAGTTTGGCTGCGCGTGCGACGGCGGATACCTGCTCAAAGGGGAAGATGTTGAGCCGCGGATTGCCGACTGTGTCGCCGTAGATCGCTTTGGTGTTCTCGTCGATCAATGGCTCAAAGCTGTCGGGGTCTTCGGCATCGGCGAAGCGCACCTCGATGCCGAGTTTCGGCAATGTGTATTTGAACAGTGTATACGTGCCGCCGTAGAGCTGGGCGGAGGAAACGATGTTATCACCGGCGCCGGCGATGTTGAGAATCGCGCTAGTGATGGCGGCTTGTCCGCTGGCGTGGGCCAGGGCGGCGACACCACCTTCGAGTGCGGCGACGCGCTTTTCGAGCACGTCGGTGGTGGGGTTCATGATTCGGGTGTAAATATAGCCGAGCTCTTCTAAGCCAAAGAGTTTAGCCGCATGGTCGGTGTCGCGAAACACGTAGCTAGTCGTCTGATAAATAGGGACGGCGCGTGAGCCTGTTTCTGAGTCGGGTGTATGGCCTGCGTGTAGTGCCAGTGTACCGAAGCCGGGTGTCTTTTTGTGTGTCATAATCTGTTAAAAATTATCGTTAATGGCGTAAAGATACTTACAGGCACGAAGCGTGTTATTCGCTCTGCATCCGTTGGCGGGCATTCACAGCTTCCCATCTGAGGTTGACCGTGTCGTAGAATTGCGCCGCTTCTTCGAGCAGCTGATTGCCGGGGTGTTCCGCATCGCGCAGGACGCGTTTGTATTCGCGAGCGGCGTTGCTATTTTGGCCGTCGGCGTGAAAGGTGCGTGCAAGCAGAGTACGTTTGTCAATCAGGTCGGGGCGCTGTTTGAGGATGAACTCGAGGTGCTGGATCACTTGTTTCGCTGTGAGCGATGGTTCGTCGGCTTGTTGCGCGTTGTCGACCAGCGCTGCCTTGGGCTGCCATACGTCGGGCCAGCGCTCTGTCATTTGTTGCCACATGCGGTTCGTGTCTGCGATCGAATTAGCGAAGGATGCGGTGAGCGTGATTTCGATCAGTAGCAGCATGGAAATGCCGATGAGCCACAGCGGTCTGGCCCCGCGTTTAATGCGTTGCAGGCAACTGCCGAGGCCTGTAACGAGCACTGCGACGAGGAATGGCAGGGCGACATAGAGCCGATGTGCTTCGTGCGCCAGAGTGCCGTCGATAAAATGCCCATTTTGGCTGACCCCGTAGAGGATAAGTAACAGATAGCTGCCCACGCCGAGGAGGATCGCGCGGCTCCACGTTTTTCGAAGGTTGCAGGGGATGAGTACGATTAAAGGCAGTAACAGAACAACGGTGATCAAGTTGATTTGATCTACAGCGCCATCAGTGTTTGCAGGCTGGCATGTATTAAAGAGTCCAAGGTTGAGTGGTAGCAGTGCCTGTCGGGTTAAGAAAGACATATTCTGTCCCGCTTGACTGAGCTGCTCTGCAAAGTCGAACTGGTTGATCGTTTCGGTCCCAGCCGTGTCGGCACTGCCCCCGGCCCAGACGCTGAAAAATAGGCTGATGCAGATCAGCGGAAGCACCCGATTGAAATTCTTGAGCCGCACTTTTTGTTGCTGATAGAAAATGATGAGCGCAAGGATGAGTGGGATCGCGTATGCGGCCGGGTGGATCAGGCAGCCCAGTGCCGTGAAGAGTAGGGTGGCGATAGAGTCCGCAGCATTGCGGTTGCGGATGCCAAAGTAGAGTGCACTCAGAATTACGATCAAGCTGATGATCTCAGTGCGGTAGCCGGACCAGAACAGCGCCTGAATCGTCGCCGGGTGCAGGGCGAACACCAGCGTCGCTGAATATGCTGCTGGCAGTTTGAGCGCCTGCAGACTTTTTAACAACAGGACCGCCGCCAACAGATGGAGCAGGATGTTGATGCCGTGATGAACCGCAGCCGAGGGCAAGGGGATGGCCTGCTCCAGGAAATAACTGCTAATGCTGATCGGGTCATTCTGCCGCAGACTCTCGAGACTCCATGCCGCTTGCCAGTTGGTCATCGACTGATAGGGACTGCGTTCGACTTCATCGTAATCGGACCATAAAAGGTCTGAGCTCAGGAGCGGGCTGAAGACCAGAACTACCAGCATGACCAGTGCGAAATAGGCGCGCAGACGTGCACGCGGAGGGGCCGTGTTCGGCTGCTTGGTTCTCCGCTTGCGGCCTGACTGTGGAGATGCCGCAGGCGCGATCAAATCTCCGCTGCGCGGAATGCGTTGTTCTGTGTTGTGCGGATTGGGCATTACGGCGCAGTCTGAAGTTGGTAGGTGGCGGGGGATTTGCCGCGTTGTCTGACCGCTTGAGCTAGCGCTTCGAGGTCGATTTGTGCTGCGGCTTGCATCTGGTTGCTTGCAAACCAGCCGCGATTCATTTCCACCACGATCTGTATTTGGTCGCTGCGGGAGGCAACGCCGTTTTCATCGTAGGGGTAGAGCGAGTGGACTTCGAGCAGCCGTCCGTCGGCACCGAAATAGGCGAGGTCGAGGGGGATGCGTGTGTTGCGCATCCAGAACGAGCGTGGGCCGGGCTCGTTAAATAAAAACAGCATACCATGGTCGTGCGGCATCGAGTCGCGGTGCATCAGACCCTGGGCGCGCTCGCTGTCCGTCAGTGCGAGCTGCAGTTGAACGGTGCTGCTGCCGATGGTCAGTGGGAAATAGCTGTCGGCGCGTGCTGGCTGTGAAGTTTGCTTTTTCGGTGCGCAGGCACTCAGGAGTAGCAGGACAGCGAGCGAAAAAAGAGAACTGTATCGATGTTTCATAAGTGCCCGTGGACAGTCGGAGCGTGACAGATGGCGCGGTATGCAAAAGAGTCATAGTTGCAACCATTTGTAATGAAAAGTAAATCCTCTGTTATTCGTATTCTTTATGCCTCTTCAGAGCAATCGGCAGACCTGTATTATTTGACCGGTGTGTTCGTGCCGGACCCGTTTTTGTGCTTTGTGGTCGGGCGCCGCTCGACCGCGGTGGTGAACCGCTTGGAATATGGACGGGTGAAGGCACAGTCCCAATGCGACGAGGTATTGCTGTTGGAGGCGGTGCAAGTCGAAGCTGCCGAGGCGCTGCAGATCGACCGCAGTTCGGTGGGCCCTGCCGAGTTGATGCGCTATTTCGCACAGCAGCATGACGCGCAGGCAGTAGAGGTGCCGGAGCTTTTTCCGGCGGTGTATTACGCCAAGTTGCTAGAAGCTGGCCTTCAGCTGCGCGTGGGGGCGGATCCGTTTTTTCCCGCACGCGAAATAAAGACCGATGTCGAGGCAAAGGCGCTGCAACAAGGCAATGCGGCCAGCGCGGCAGGCATTCGCGCGGCTGAGGCAACGTTACGCGCCGCGACCATCGTCGGCAACCGTTTGAAATTCGAGGGCCGCACGCTTACTTCCGAGCGTCTGCGTATTATTATTGATCAAGCCTGCCTCGCCAAGGGGGCTGTTGCGCACAACACCATCGTTGCTGGCGGCAAGCAGGGTTGCGATCCACACGAAGTTGGCCACGGACCGCTCAAGCCGCATGAATTAATTATCGTCGATGTTTTTCCCCGCGTGCAGAAAACCGGCTATCACGGGGATATGACGCGGACTTTTCTCAAGGGCAGGGCGAACGACGCGCAGCGTGCCCTGGTGGATGCCGTGCGCAGCGCACAACAGGCGGCGTTGGCGAGCGTCAAGGCGGGCGTGAGCGGTGCCACCGTACACCGAGCTGCCGATGATGTGTTTCAACAGCGTGGCTATCGCACCGAGCAGCGAGGCGATGGGTTTGTCGGCTTCATTCACTCAACCGGACATGGGCTCGGTCTGGAAGTGCATGAAAGTCCCCGCGTGTCACTGACCGCTGGGCCCTTGCACGCAGGGCATGTGATCACGATCGAACCAGGGCTGTACTATCCCGAGGTCGGTGGATGCCGCATCGAAGACGTCGTGCGTGTAACTACAGAAGGCAGTGAACTGCTGTCCTCGATGCACTATCGCTGGGAGATCAAGTAGCGGCGAGTGCTTAGCGCATGCTGCGGTATTCTCTGGAGCTTGCAGTTTAAATCGTTTGAAGGCTTCCTTGGAGCTGGCGATTAGTCTTTGCCTTAATTCACCAGTCGGAGACCTGTCGCCTTACTGGTTCCACGGGCATTTTGTCAGTGCCAGCGCCATCCCGCAGGTGTCGGTGATACCGGCAAATGCCAGTCCTGTGCCAACGAAGCCGGGCACGATTAAAAACGCCGGATGGATGAAGGCGCCGAGCAGGGTGCCGGTCAGCACAATCAAACCGGCTGCGATCCGTACTTGCCGCTCGATGGAGATCGCACCTTGACCGTAGGCGATGTCGAGCCCGTGTTCGATCGCAGCTGCGGTGCCGCCTTCCACGACGATGATATGTTGATGACCTGCATGGATCAGCCGATCCGCAGCAATGCTGGCCCGCTTGCCACTTTGGCATAGAATGTAGACTGGTTCGTCGGTGCCGTGCGCGTTGCAGAACGCCGCCGGATCGAGGCTGTCGAGTGGCTGGAGTTGCGCGCCATTCACATGCGCTGCCTTGAATTCGGCGGGCGTGCGCACGTCAATCACCGTGCTTTGGTTGATCAAAAGTTGCGTGAGCGCCGCAGGGGCAATGGTTTGTGGACTCATAGATTGATAAACGTAGGCAAGTTATCTCGAGGTTCAAGCGGGATCGTCAGTTGAGGCATCGGTCGTTTGGCATCGCGGAGGAGGGGGCGCCAATCCACTGCCAGCACTCGATCGACAGCTTTGTCTCGCTTCAGTGCCCTAAATGCTTGGCGATTTCGATTTCGGCGTTTTAATGCCGCTGTTTTAAGATTTTAACTGAGTCATTCACTCACCATTATGCAAAAAACAGCACTCCTCTCCGTCAGCGATAAATCCGGCCTCGTGCCATTCGCTAAAGCACTCGTCGAGCAGCACGACTATCGCCTGCTCTCCACCGGCGGCACCGCCAAGCTACTGGAAAAAGAGGGCATCCCCGTCACTGAAGTCAGCGACTACACCGGCTTCCCTGAAATGATGGAAGGCCGCGTGAAGACGTTGCACCCGAAAATTCACGGCGGCCTGCTCGCGCGTCGCGATAAAGCAGATCACATGGCGGCTGCCGCTGAACACGGCATCGACATGATCGACCTGGTCGTGGTTAATCTGTACCCGTTTGAAGAAACCGTCGCCAAGCCGAATGTTACCTTCGAACTTGCGATTGAGAACATTGATATCGGTGGCCCTTCGATGTTGCGCAGTGCGGCCAAGAACCACGCCTCGGTTTCGGTGGTGGTCGACGCTGCCGACTACGACCGCGTATTGGCGGCAATCGGCGATGACGCCGCGCTTTCAAATTTGCGCCGCGAGTTGGCGCTCAAGGTGTTCCAGCGCACCTCGGCCTATGACGGTGCGATCGCCAAATACCTAGAAGGTCAAGTCAACGAGCCGAATCTGGGTGACATCTCGGGGATTCCATCTGAATTAGACATTCAACTGCCTCAGGTAAAGAGCTTGCGCTACGGCGAGAATCCGCACCAACAGGCGGCGCTCTATGGCAGCTTCTTTGAGTGCTTCGAGCAACTGCAGGGCAAGGAGCTGAGCTTCAACAACATCATTGATATTACCGCCGCCACTTACTTGATCGGTGAATTTCAGAAACCGACGGTTGCGATTCTCAAGCACACCAATCCGTGCGGTGTGGCCAGTGCCGATACGTTGGTGGAGGCATGGGGACAGGCCTATGTCACTGACCAACAAGCACCGTTCGGTGGCATCATTGTGGTCAATCAGACGATGGATGCCGACCTCGCTACCATCATTAGCAAGATTTTCTGCGAAGTGATCATCGCGCCTGACTTTACCCCCGCGGCGCGCGAACTGTTTGCCAAAAAGAAGAACCTTCGCCTGATGATCGTCAAAGATAGCCTGCCAGCCGACTCACTGCAGGAAATGCGTTCGGTAGTGGGCGGTGTGTTGATCCAAGATCGTGACACCATGCCCGATCGTCCGAGTGACTGGCAGGTGGTTTCCAAGCGCCAGCCCACTGCGGAGGAAATGCGCGCTTTGGTGTTCGGCTGGAATGTGGTCAAGCATGTTAAGTCCAACGCCATCGTGTACGCAGGTTGCGAACGCACGCTCGGTGTCGGCGCCGGCCAAATGTCGCGTGTGGACAGTTCTAAAATCGCAGTGTGGAAAGCGGGCGAAGCCGGATTGTCACTGAGTGGTTCGATCGTTGCATCCGATGCATTCTTCCCCTTCGCCGACGGCCTGATCGCCGCCGCCGAAGCCGGTGCAGTTGCCGCGATTCAGCCCGGTGGTTCGGTGCGCGACGAGGAAGTCATCGCCGCCGCCGACGAGCGCGACATGGTGATGGTCTTCACCGGCAAGCGTCACTTTAAGCACTAAGCGATTCGCGTAGTTAGCTTTTTAGCAGGCCGAGTGGAAACACTCGGCCTTCTTTGTGTGTGCAGCCCAGCGGAGTTGCCTGGCAGTGCTTATCTGGTCTGTACTTTCGCCTGTAGCTGGCAAATGTTGATTATCGATTCACGGAACACTGCCATCTGAGCCTTCAGTGCCTGTTAATAACCTATTCATAATAGTGTTAGGTCAAAGAATGGGTGAACCACAGAAAACACAAAAGTCACAAAATTGATTCCGTATTTCTGTTCTGTGTTTTGTGTGCTTTTTGTGGTTCAAACCTTTCGAGTGCTTGTCCCAAACAAGAGCCTGTCCCTAGCACTAACCAGAGGCGTCTGCGCTCAAAGTTTCAATGCTGCTGCCTTTGTGGCTTGGTGCCTTGAACCCCGTCAGCGGGATGGGTGAGAGCCATGTGCGTGTATCTCTTGCAGAGCTTTCATGCCAGAGCACCGCGATCTGCTCTCACAAAGGCACCAAGCCACCAAGCGCTGACTACATTTAC
>Ga0115569_10001054_pt1 | contig 21373 bp, 18 predicted proteins | sample COGITO_mtgs_1205_2_FD_87295 | JGI IMG/M metagenome (GOLD analysis project Ga0115569, IMG submission 87295) | Pelagic marine microbial communities from North Sea - COGITO_mtgs_120503 | ecosystem: Environmental > Aquatic > Marine > Epipelagic | place: Germany:Helgoland, sampling site Kabeltonne... | reverse complement strand
CGGGCCTTGTTGATGCCTCCGACCAGGGCCTTCGGTCCGCCGTCGGCAGCTTCTTCGAATCCGTCGACATCTCCGGTGTCGCGGCGGCGAGCTACAACCATCGTCTTATCAAGGACACCGACTCCGTCGGTGGAAACTCTAACGGCCAGGGCGGGCAGCTCTTCAAGAACCCGAACGCGAACACGTTCCAGGTCGACCAGATCTGGCTGACGATGGACAAGGCGCCGACAGAAGAGAGCCGCGGCGGTTTCCACGTGGAGTTCGCTACGGGTGCTTCGTCCCAGAACCAGGGCTCTACCAACGGCAACAGTGGTACGCCCTACCTCTACTCCGGCTATGTCAGCTACCTCGCTCCGGTGGGCAACGGCGTTCAGGTCGACCTCGGTCGGCTCGGCACGGTGCTTGGCGCCGAGGTCGTTCAGACCAACGGCAACTGGAACATCACGCAGGGCGCGGTTTTCGGTCTCCAGCCGGTGACCTACAACGGTGCTCAGCTGTCGACGGCGATCACGGATGAGATCAGCATCGTGGCTGGTGTCGTGAACGACGTCTACAGCGATACCGACGTCTCGGCGGACAACGAGAAGGCCTATTTCGGTCAGATCTCGTACACCGGTGACTCGTTTGGTTTGAACGTGGGTGCCATCGGTGGCAGTGCCGATGCAGGCGAGTGTGCGGCAGGCGCGGCGGCGGCAGGAGCACGTAATATCGAGTGCAACGTTTCGGTTGTCGACGTCGTGCTTTCGGCGGATCCGACCGATGACCTCAGCGTGTGGTTAAACTACGACTGGAAGCACGTCGATGGTTCTGACGCTACCGGACACGGTGATACCCATGGCATCTCGGGCGCGGGTCGCCTGGCGCTTAGCGACGACATGGGCTTCGCGACGCGCGTCGAGTACATCGTCGAAGAGGACACGGTCAGCAACAACGGCGTCGCGGGCGCCGATGACAACGAGCTGCTGACGGTGACCGGAACGATCGACAAGACCCTTGCGGAGAGCCTCGTGGGACGACTCGAGCTGCGATACGACACGCGCCTCGACGACAACAACGGTGGCTTTGCAACTAACGGTGACGCCACCGGCACGAACAACGACGCGCTCGTCGCGTTGGTTCAGTTGTACTACGAATTCTAGTCTCTGAACACCGGACATGAGCCCGGTTCGCGCGGCGTGCCGTGAGGATCGGCTGTCCAACAATGAGGGCGCGACGTCTTAGACGTCGCGCCCTTTTTCTTTTAAGAGGCGTGTTGCCGTTGCTGGCGGCGGGCAAGCCCGTGGGCGCGTCGATTTAGCTCGCTTTGTGGCTCGCGCCGAGGCCGAGCTTGTCCATCTTGGCGTAGAGAGTGCGGCGGCCGATGCCGAGCAGACGTGCGGCGGCGGAGCGGTTGCCGCGGCATTGCCGAAGTGCCTGCGTGATTCGGTAGGACTCGGCGAGGTCGAGCCAGGCCTTGAGAGTCTGAGGCCCTTTTGCGGTGGTGCCCTCGCCGGCGGAGATCTTGACGAAGCGGTTGAATTCCTCGAGGTGATTGGGGGGGGTTGGGCTGCTGCTCGTGCTGTTCAAGTCCATGATTGCCTCTCTATTCGGTCGTCCGTCGACGGCGTGCATCGAGTTCCTTGCGGGGGGTGCGAACCAATCGGCGAAGCAAGCGAAAACGCGGGGCTTCGACGGTTCCCTGGTGGAGAATGCAAGTGGCGGACCAACTTACGGCGGCGTCGAATAAGCTGGAATGCTGAGCGGAACTATGCTCGAAGCGCTCTCAGCGAGGTTTCGCCGCATCGAGTCGAAAGCAATCTCCGTCCCGACTGCCCACCTGTGCAGCATACTGCCCAAGTCATGGGCAGTGCTGCCTCGGAAGCGTGCAGGATTCGGCACGCATGAGCGGCGGTTGAGTGCCCCAAACTCCCACCCTTTGTCGCTGAGCAGTTCACACGCGAGGTCTGGTACTCAGGCACTAGCCGTCTAACGAGCCCAATAGGGTGTGGTACCGTGCGATTCCTGCACTCCGACCGGGGGTAGGGCCGATCGAATTCGAATAGGACGAGTGCCTTTCAGTCGGTGTTGGCATCTCGCTCAATGAAATCTCATAGATCACGCGGCGTGCAGTCAAGAGTCAACTTCCCCATCGCGAAACGCCTCGGCGGGGATGAAGCAGAGATACGGAGCCCGCTCGCCATGAAGAAAATCGAAGCGATCATCAAGCCTTTCAAGCTCGACGATGTCAAAGAAGCGCTCGGCGCGATCGGCGTCGAAGGTCTGACCGTGACTGAAGTCAAAGGCTTTGGCCGACAGAAGGGCCACACCGAGCTTTACCGCGGCGCCGAGTACGTCGTGGACTTTCTTCCGAAGATCAAGCTCGAAGTCGTGGTCGAAGACGACCAGGCCCAGCCCGTGATCGACGCCATTGTTGGTGCCGCCAACACAGGCAAAATCGGCGATGGCAAGATCTTCGTACTTCCTCTTGAAGAAGCCGTGCGCATCCGCACCGGCGAACGTGGTGGAGCAGCCGTCTAAAGTGATCGCCAGTAAGCGCGTCGCGCGCATTTCGTCGTTCGGGACTCTTCTTTCTGTGTCGCTCGCGGCGATGCTGGTTGCCGGCCCCCCCTCCGTGGCTTCGGCGGATGAATCTCGCCAGGTTCTCTTTGGCGATACTCATCTCCATTCGTCCTATTCGTTCGACGCGTTCCTGAATGGGAACAAGAGTGCCGATCCCGATACCGCCTATCGATGGGCGAAGGGATTGCCGGTGATTCATCCTTATCACCGCGCCCGCGTTCAGGTCGATACGCCTCTCGACTTCTTGGTGGTCGCGGACCACGCCGAGTATCTCGGCGTCGTGCGAAAGGCCTACTTTGATTTGAAGGAGGGGCCTGGGGCCGCTTTTGCCGATCAGCTTCGGGCGGCAGTGGACTCCGGAAACGGCGCAAAAATCTTTTCGAGCGTTCTACCCGCATCGACAGTCGAGTCTGGCGAAACCCGCGATCCCGTAACTCCGGATGGTCAGCCTAACGTGCTGCCCTTCGAGAACGGCGGCGAGACACTTCGAGCCGACGCCTGGGAAGAGACGACGATTGCTGCGGATCGGCATAACGAGCCTGGCCGCTTCACGGCCATGATCGGCTGGGAGTGGAGCTCGCTGCCTAATGGCGCCAATTTGCATCGCGTCGTAATGACTTCTGCCGACGGCGAGACCGCTCGTAAATTCATGCCTTACGGCTCGAATGACTCGCCCTATCCGGACGATCTCTGGGCGTGGCTTGATAAGACGGAGCAGGAATCGGGCGCGTCCTTTGTCGCGATTCCGCATAATCCGAACATCTCCAAGGGTTATATGTTTGGCGCGACGTCTTTGAATGAAGCGCCTTATACGACGGAAAGCGCGCGCACCCGGGCACGATGGGAACCCGTCGCCGAAGTCACGCAGTACAAGGGCGACTCTGAAGCGCATCCCGACCTTTCGCCGGAAGACGAGTTCGCGGACTTCGAGACCTACGACTCCTATATCCAGACGAATCGCCAGGAATACAAAGCGAATGTCGGCGACTACGCACGCTCGGCTCTGCGGCGTGGCCTCGAGATTGAAGAGAAGGTCGGCGCGAACCCGTACAAGTTCGGCATGATCGGCGCGACGGATTCTCATTCCGGTCTCGCCGCCGCCGAAGAGGATAATTTCTGGGGCAAGATGGCTGTCGACTCGACTCCCGAGACGAAGCATCTCTTTGCCGCGGGTCGCGATGTCACGGGTTGGAATATTGGCGCGCAGGGTCTCGCGGGTGTTTGGGCAGAGGAGAATACACGTGAGTCGATATTCGCCGCGTTTCGACGACGTGAAGTCTACGCGACGACCGGACCGCGCATCCAAGTACGATTCTTTGGCGGTTGGGACTTCCGTTCCAAGGACGCCGAAGCGGCTGATCTCGCCAAGCGGGGTTATGCGAAGGGTGTCTCCATGGGCGGCGATCTTGCGAGCAAGCCCTCTGACAAGAAGGGGCTTTCGAAGCTCTTCGGTAGCAGCTCGGCCGAGGCACCTAGCTTCTTGATTCAGGCGACCCGTGATCCCAAGGGCGCGAACCTCGACCGCATTCAAGTCATTAAGGGTTGGGTCGAGGAAGACGGAACTTCGGCGGAGCGTGTCTATGACGTGGCCTGGGCGGGTGACCGTGCGCTTAGCGCCGAGGGAAAGCTTCCCGCGATTGGCAACACGGTTGATCTTGTGAGCGGCGAGTACACGAATGACATCGGCACGGCGGAGTTGGTACAAGTCTGGGCCGATCCCGATTTCGATGCGACGCAGCGCGCTTTTTATTACGTGCGCGTACTCGAGATTCCGACTGCGCGGCACTCGTTGCTTGATGGGATCGCCATGCAGACGGATCCGCCGGACGCGCAGCCCCCGACGCTCCAAGAGCGCGCCTACACATCGCCCATCTGGTACACGCCCTGAGCGACGCTCCTGCTTCTAAGGTTTCGGGGCCGGTTTCAGGGCCGGCTTCAGGATCGGGATCGGGTTCGAAGGATGGTGCGTCGAGTTCTGGGTCGCAGAGGGTTTCCCCTGGCGACCCAAAGGGCTTCGGCGCACGGCTGTTCGCCGCGCCGCTTGTGCAGTTCGTCGCCCTCGGTCTGATCGTGTTCGGAATCGTGTCCTGGCAGTCGGGATCGTTCTCGGGTGGCGACTCGCGTGACGGGGCGCGTGAAGATTCGAGCGGACCCTCGCGCGCCGGAGGCGCAGCTTCCTCGGCTGGCGATCAAACGATTGTCGTCGAGCGGGAAGCTCTGCTCGCCTTTGTCCAGATGCGAACGCAGGAAGCGAACGCAGAAGGCTTGGCAGCCACCTTTGATGGCCTGAGTACACAAGCGCGTCAGATCTGGATCGATCGCTTCGTGCGCGAAGAAGCGCTTGTGCGGGAGGCGCGGCGGCTCGGTCTCGACCGCGAGGATGAGCTCATTCGCCGCCGCCTTGTCCAAAAAATGGAGTTTCTGGCGGAAGGTATTGTCGCTTCGGATTCGTTGTTAGGCGCTGATAAAATTGAACAAATCTATCGTGAGCGCATCGAAGAGTATCGCGAGCCGGCAATCCTGAGCTTCGCGCACGTATTCGTCCGCGCGTCGTCGTCTGAACCGACTAAAGGCTCGGACGCGCATGGTCGCGCGGAAACGCTCTTGGCGAAGCTCAACCAAGAGAGCCTCTCCGATAATGATGCCGGCGCCCTGGGCGACCGCTTCCTCTACAATCGCCGCTATGTCGACCGCACCCTCGACGAAGTGCGCAGCCATTTCGGGAGGACCGCCGCCGATACGCTTCTCACGCTCTCTGTCGATACAGAGAAATGGCAAGGGCCCGTTGAGAGCGACTACGGCTGGCATCTCGTCCTATTGACGGAACAAACGCCAAGCCGATTGCCTGCCCTCGGAGAAATCGAAAAGACGCTCCGCCGCGACCTAACGCGCGATCGAAGCCAAGAAGCTATCGACGTGGGTCTTGGTTCGATCGTTCGCACCTATCAAATCGATTTGGATCCGGCTCTCGTCCCCTAACCAGGCTGCCTAGGGCTCGTTAGTCGCGCGGTCATGTCCGATCTGAATCCGACTGGTGGAGCCTGGTGAGCCCAGGTCATCGGAATGAAGGCGAAGCATCGCTCCTAAACCCCCTTCATGAACTCCGGTCGATTGAATACGTAGCTTTTTTCTTCGAGTCGGGTCTTCATGCGCCAGCCGACTTCGGTGCGGACATATTCGTCGACGTACCAGAGGCCGCAAATGAACAAGTGGCCCTCGTCTTCGCCTTCGCGGGGTTTCAGCTCTTGGGGGTTGAAGCACATGACGCGGCCGGTTGCGGTCGCGGCGGGCTCGCCGTCTCCCGCTCCTTCGCCGAGTTTGATCTGGATGTTGGCGTTCAGGTGCTGGTAAGCGGGGAAGATCTTCATCGCTTTTTTGAGGAAGGTGATCGTCGATTCGAGATCGCCCTTACTGCCGCCGAAGGCCGAATAGTCGATGAAGGCATCCGCAGTGAAGACGTCGTCGCGGAGTGCGTCGAATGTCTTGGTGTCGATGATCTCAGAATAGCGCCAGACGAGATCTTGGATTTCGAGTCGGTCTGAAATTTCTTGTAGAGAGAGCATTAGTCGAGCCCCAGTACTTGTTCGATTCGGTAAAGACCCGGCGCCTTGCCCACCATCCATGCGGCCGCGCGAACGGCTCCGACAGCGAAATGGGCGCGGGTGGCGGCGCGATGCGTCAACTCGACACGTTCTCCGCCGCCAATGAAGTAGATCGTATGCTCGCCGGGATTGTCGCCACCGCGCAAGGCTTGGATGCCGATCGCGCCCTCGGGCCGCGCGCCAGTTTCTCCTGCACGCTCAAGGACGACATGCTCCTTTAGTCGCTTCTCTTGACCTTCGGCGATGGCTTCGGCCAAGAAGAGTGCGGTCCCGCTTGGCGCATCGCGCTTCTGCCCGTGATGCAGCTCAAAGATCTCAGCGTCGTAGCCATTGCCTAGCAAGCGCGCGGCTTCGCGAGCGAGATGCCCGAGGACGTTTACGGAGACCGAGAAGTTGGGGGCGTGGAGAACCGGAATCTGCTCTGCGTGGCGAGCGATCTCCGCCATCCCGGCTTCGTCTATTCCAGTCGTGCCCGTCACGTAAGCGACGCCGACATCTGCTGCCGCGCGCATATTCGCCAGGGTCGCTGTCGGAACCGAGAAGTCGATCGCGACGCCACAGCCTTCTAGGGCGCGCTTCGGATCCTCTTGCAGGACGATGCCGACCGCGAGGCCGTCCGATGCGCCTCCGGAAACGGCTTCGCCAACCTGCGGGTGCCCGGGTCGCTCAAGCGCCCCGGCGAATTGCAGGCTGGGCTCGGCTTCGAGCGCTGCCCGAATCTCCAGCCCCATTTTGCCTTCGGCGCCGACGACCATCACGCCGGTGGCCTTTGGGGCGCCGATTGTTTCATTAATGCTCATGACTGAATTCCTAGATCTTTCAGGATGACCTTCAAGCGTTCCAAGTTAGGCGCGGTGAGCTTCGTAAGCGGGAGTCGAATCTCGTCATCACAAAGACCGAGTGCGGCGCAGGCCGCCTTTACGGGAATCGGATTTGTCTCGCAGAAGAGCACGTCGAAGAGCGGCACGAGTTCATGATGAAGCTTGCGTGCGCGCATGACGTCGCCGCTGGCCATGGTCCGAACGAGTTCCGTCATCTGCGCAGGCGCTACGTTCGATGATGTCGAGATGGAGCCCTGGCCGCCGACCGCCATGAGCGGAAGCGTGAGCGAATCGTCTCCGGAGAGTATGGCGAAGTCGCTGGGACAAGCAGCTACGACGTGTCCGATCTGATCGAGATCGCCGCTCGCCTCCTTGATGCCGACGATGTGGTCGAGGCGTGCAAGACGACCGATCGTTTCGGGCTCAATATTCGAGGCTGTACGGCCGGGGATATTGTAGATCACGAGAGGTAACGCCGTCTCTCGAGCGACAGTCGAATAGTGCAGGTAGATGCCTTCTTGGGTCGGCTTGTTGTAGTAAGGCGAGAGTAGGAGGGCGCCGTCGGCACCGGCCTCTTTGGCGTGGGCCGTGAGCTCAGTCGTTTCCCGAGTCGAGTTCGATCCTGCCCCAGCAATCACGGCCACGCGGCCGGCGGTGGCATCGATTGTGATGTCGATGACGCGACGATGCTCTTCGTGTGAAAGCGTGGCGGACTCGCCGGTCGAGCCACAGGGGACAAGACCATCGATTCCGGCTTCGATCTGACGTTCAATCAAAGCGCGGAGTGCGGGCTCGTCAATTTCGCCGTCTCGGAAGGGCGTAATGAGTGCGGTATGGGTGCCTTCGAACATGTTCGAGTGTTCACTTTCAATCGGCTCGCCCATTCGACGGGGCTTCCGCTTGTTAGGCGCGCGGGCAGTTCGCGCAAATAAATAGAGTTGTAAGCAGGCCTTTGAGTCCCGCTTGGAAATTAGACACCGTCTTCGACAGGCCAAGCGCCTGTGTAGACAGTCGCTGCCGGGCCGGTCATCCAAATCGAGCTGTTTTGATCAGCCCAAGCGATCTGCAATTCACCGCCGCGAAGTTCGATCGTGACTTCTCGGTCGACCACGCCTCGCAACATGGAGGCCACTGCGACGGCGCATGCGCCGGAGCCACATGCGAGGGTCTCGCCTGTGCCGCGTTCCCAGGTTCGCTGGCGAATGCGGTCGCGGCTTGCGATTTCTATGAACTCGACGTTTACGCGGTTCGGGAAGGCGACGTGATGCTCGAGGACGGGACCCACTCGCTCGAGGGGAATCGAATCGATGTCATCGACCTGAATGATGCAGTGCGGATTGCCCATAGACACAGAGGACGCTCGGAGTTCCGCCGGGCCACCCGGCCAATGGATGTCATCTGGCAGCTGGATCGGAACATCGAGTACGGGCCCAGCACCGGTCGCCAAAGTCGTCGGGATCTTCTCCGGGATCAGAACCGGCAGACCCATGTCGACCTTAACAAGTCCTTCGCCCGCCCACTGCGGGCGAACGACACCAGATAGTGTCTCGACACCGATCTCGTCGGCGGACGTATGGCCTTGGTCGCGTACAAATTTAAAGAAGGCACGGATGCCGTTCGCGCACATCTCTACTTGCGTGCCGTCGGCGTTGTAGATGTCCATGCAGAACTCGGCGCTCTCGGAAGGGCGCACGACGAGCATCTGATCGAAGCCGACGCCGACATGTCGATCTGAAATATCTCGGGCAAGCTTCGAGAGATCCTTGGGGAGCGATTCCGTTAGGCCGTCAAACACAACGAAGTCGTTGCCGGCACCATGCATTTTGGTGAAGGGAATCATGCGTTTCATCGCAGCTCTCTCTTTCGCATCAATCTTCGAATCGATCCGCAACTTCGCGGGGGGATTTGTGTTTTGAAATGGACGGGCAATCAGGGGGCTAGGCCAACAGCTTCTTAGTAGATCGGGCTAACGCGGAAATTCCTTGTGATGGAATGCCTAACATTAGCTTGGACGAATGCGAGAAGGTGAGACTGAAGCGCGAAATCGAAAACGAACTCAATGTCGAAAACGATCCGACGCCTAGTCGCCGAAAAAGTCACTGCCCGAGGAAGCTAATCACCGCAGGCGTGGGCGCCGGCCGCTTCGGACGGCCATAACGGCCACAAGCCGACAGTGTACCTACGATCGCGAGGATTGTGAGGCAAGCCACGACTCGGTACTTACGTCTGAGGGTCCGGGGCTTCATGAGGCGGGCACGGGGCTTGCGCCGCCAGTCGCTTCTGCGGCGGCTTGGAGCGCCTCAAGCTCTGTGCGCTCAGCGGCTAACTCGGATTCTATCTCCGCGATGGCCGCTTCGACGCGTACTCGGGCCGTGCCGCCCATAAGAGTGCGGCTTTCGAGGGAGCGTTCGAGATCGAGGAGCTCGTCCGCGCCGGAGTCAAAGGCCTCGTGAAAGGACTGCATGTCCGCCTTCGTGAGCGAACGCAGGTTCAGGCGGTTGCGGGTGACGTGTCCGACGATTGAACCAACGACTTCATGAGCATCTCGGAAGGGGACGCCTTTACGAACGAGGAACTCGGCGAGATCCGTGGCGAGAAGCATGGGGTCCGAAGCGGCTTCGGCCATGCGTTCGCGCTTCACGTCGAGAGTCGCGACGGCACCCGCCATCACCTCAAGGCAATCGCGCAGCGTATCGACAGTGTCGAAAAGCGGCTCTTTGTCTTCCTGAAGGTCGCGGTTGTAGGTGAGGGGTAGGCCCTTCAAAACTGTGAGCAGCGTGACGAGGTTGCCGATCACGCGGCCAGACTTGCCGCGCACGATCTCGGGCACGTCGGGGTTCTTCTTCTGCGGCATTAGGCTTGAGCCGGTCGAATACGCATCCGCCAGCTCCACGAAGCCGAACTCGCTCGAAGACCAGATGACGAGCTCTTCCGCGAGCCGTGACAAATGCACCATCGAGATCGCTGCGGCAGCCATGTATTCGAGGGCGAGATCCCGGGAAGCGACCGTGTCCATGCTGTTGCGCGTAGGCGCTTCGAAGCCGAGCTCCGCCGCGGTTTCTTCGCGCAGAAGCGGCAGAGTCGATCCCGCCATGGCGCCTGCGCCCAGGGGACAACGTGTGACGCGGGCGCGCGCATCGCGGAAGCGGTCGGCATCGCGGCCGAGCACTTCGATGTGCGCGAGCCAGTGATGGGCTAGGCGGACGGGTTGGGCGCGCTGCAGATGGGTGTAGCCGGGGAGGACGGTGTCGACGTTCTCCTTCGCCCTTTCGAGAAGGACGCCACGGAGCTCGAGGAGGCCGCGCTGGGTGGAGAGGCCGATGTCGCGCAAGAAGAGGGCGAGATCGGTGGCGACCTGGTCGTTTCGCGAGCGGCCCGTGTGGAGCTTGCCGGCGACGGGACCGAGATGGGTTCGGAGCCGCGTCTCGATGTTCATGTGGATGTCTTCGAGAGCGGGGTCGAAGGGGAACGATCCGTCTGCGATCTCAGCAGCGATTTGATCGAGCCCGGCGACGAGCTCCTGCGCCTCGGCGTCGGATATCAGGCCTGTGCGGCCGAGCATGCGAGCCTGGGCCTTCGAGCCGCGGATATCGTGACTTGCGAGGATTTTGTCGAAATGGATCGAGGCGGAGAAGCGCTCGACGGTCGGATCCGTGGCCTGACTGAAGCGACCACCCCACGCTTTCCCGCCTTGGCTTGTTCCACCACCTTCTTTTCCGGATTTCGGGCTCATAGCGCCCTACTCTCGCGATTCAGAGGCTCGCGCACAAGACTGCGGCGCGCGCATGGCAGGAATATCCGCAATCGCCGACAAGAGATCGTTTCGAGAGGAACGACGATGGGTTCGCGGGTTCCATGGAATACCTTCAACCCCCGCCAAACCGACTCACAAATAAGTGGAGTTATGGCGGTCGACTGTCTCACAGCGTTAGGGCAGGCATCGTCCCGCGGGGCGATGGTGCTACGTCGCGGCGTTGAGAGTTGGGGCGAACCAATCGATGGCTAGAGCCAGCGAAAAGAAGACCAGCGGCCGCAAGAGCGCCGCGAAGAAGTCGACTCGTAAGAAGGCAGCCAAGAAGCCCGCTCGGGCAACTGCGGGGAAAGCTGCGTCCAAGCGCGGCCCTCGTGAGCCTCGCGGCCCTAAGCGCCCTGCCTCAGTCGCCGCTCGGCGTGCCGGTCTGGTCGCACTCGCACTCGCTTTCTTCGCCGGCCTTTGGTCCGCTGGTTGGCTTCTCGAGCTCGACCGCATCGTCGTGTCCCGCTTCGAAGGCCGCCGCTTCTCCGTTCCCTCCCGGGTCTATGCCGCGCCCCTCGTCATCTACCCCGGCGCCGATTGGCAGCGCCTCGACCTAGCCGGTTGGCTCACCCGCATGGGCTACCGCGAGCAGAGCGAAGCGGGACCGCTCACAGTCGGGCACTACCGCTGGCTGCCCGGCCGCTTGCGCGCCCACCTGCACGCCTTCGAACACCCGCAGCTTCCTGAGCCTAACCGCAAAGTCGAGTTCCGACTGGGCGAAGGGCGCGTGCAGCAGATGCTTGATGAGAACGGTGACGACTTAGCCGTCGTTGCTCTCGAGCCCGAACCCATCTCGTCCTTCTACGGCTCCGAGCGGGAACAGCGGGACCTAGTCGAGATCGAGTTCGTCCCGGACCATCTGATCGCGGCGATCTTCGCTGTCGAGGATCGTCGCTTCGAGAAGCACCACGGCATCGACCCCGTTCGAATCGCGGGAGCGATGCTCGCGAACCTTCGCGCAGGCGGGATTCGTCAGGGCGGGAGCACTCTGACCCAGCAGCTCGTGAAAAACTTCTTCCTGACGCCGGAGCGCACCTATCGGCGCAAGGCGACGGAAGCCATGATGGCTTTGATAGTCGAGGCTCGTTACGCAAAGGAACAGATCCTCGAGGCCTACCTGAACGAGATCTATATGGGCCGCCGGGGTTCGACGTCGATTCATGGCGTCGGCGAAGCATCTCGCTTCTTCTTTGGGAAGCATGCAGCGGATCTCGAGATCGATGAGTCGGCTTTGCTCGCGGCGGTGATCGCGAGCCCGAACGCGATGAGCCCCCATCGCCATCCTGAGCGTGTCAAGAAGCGCCGAGATCTCGTGATCAGCTTGATGGCGGCCCAGGGTCGGATCTCGGAAGAGGAAGCGATGCGCGCGCAGAACCGGCCGATCAGCACGGCAGCGATCGCGCTCGAGTCGGGCCAGGATCGCTATTTCCTAGACACGCTCGCCAAGCAGTTGCCCGAGGTCTACGACCAAGATTTGCTCTCGGTTGAAGGGCTGCGCATCTACTCGACCCTCGACCCGGTGATACAGAGAGCGGCTACGCGGAGTCTGACAGAAGGGCTTGAGGCGCTTGAGAAGCGGCTCGGTCCAGTGGATGTGACGGACGGCGAGGAAGTGCCTGTCCTGCAGGGTTGCTTGATGGCGATGCGGCCCCAGACGGGCGAGGTGCTCGCGATGGTCGGCGGGCGGAACTATGCGACCTCGCAGTGGAATCGCTGCACGCTGGCCCGTAGACAGTCGGGCAGCGTCTTTAAGCCGATCGTGTACGCGGCGGCACTCTCGCCTCAATCCGGTCCACTCGTGACACTCTCGACCAAGATCGAGGACGCGCCGATTTCCATCGAAACCCCCGACGGCGTTTGGGAGCCGGTGAACTACGACAAAAAATTCCGGGGGCCGGTTACGGTGCGTGAGGCACTGGAGCGTTCGCTTAACGTGCCGGCAGCGAGGATCGGGCAATCGGTCGGGATAGGAGAGGTCGTAGAGATGGCCAGGCGCCTCGGGGTGACGAGTACTCTGCCCAACGTGCCGAGCCTCGCCCTCGGGACAGCGGAGCTTTCGCCGATGGAACTTGCCGTCGTCTATTCGACTTTCGCGAACGGCGGTCTGCGCCCGACGGCTCGCAGCTTCATTGGCCTGCTCGACGACCAAGGGGTGGGGCAGGAGCAATGGCCTCTCGCGGGTTCGCGGCGCGTGCTGGATCCGGGCACGGCCTATCTCACCACGTCGCTGCTCGAAGGTGTCGTCGATCGTGGTACCGGCCGCGGCATCCGGTCTCGTGGTCTACTCGGACCGATCGCCGGGAAAACTGGAACCACCGACGATGAATACGATCTCTGGTTCGTCGGCTACACGCCGGAGCTAGTTGCTGTCGTTTGGGTCGGCTACGACGAGCCTCGCGAGATCGGTGTGCCGAGTAGCCGCGGGGCACTTCCTATTTGGGCGGATTTTCTGGCGGAGGTTTCTGGCCCTCGCGTGCGCGGAATCTTCGCGCGCCCTGGAGCTGTCGAACGCGTGGAGATCGATCCGGTCAGCGGTGCTAGAGCCCTCGCCGGCTGCCCTGACCGCATCCCCGAGTTCTTCCTTGAGGGCACCGCCCCCGTAAAAACCTGCCCGAAGCGCTCACGTGACACGGGCGACGGGTTCTTCCGAAGACTCTTCGGCAGCTAAGTTTCGTGGGCGAGGATGTGAAGCTGCTTGCCTGCAGATGCCGCGCCAAGTGAGATGTGCGAGGGTCGACGGCCGTGTTGTCCTCTCTGCGTCTTTTCGTGTTCATGCTGATTCTCAGCCCCCTGCTCTCCGCCTGTATGGTTGGGCAGCGCTATGTGCCACAGCTTCGTCCCCCGACTGAGCCGCCGCTTACAACTTCAGCTGCGCTCGGGCTCTACGACTCGACCCGAGATGCTTCTCTGAGGCTCGTGATCGACGGTCTTGAGGCAGACCAAAAAGGACAGGCCTCCCGTGCCCTGGCGAGTTACCAGCGCGCGGTTCGCGTCGACTCGACCAATCCTTTCGCCTTTCTCGCGCTCGCACGACACCATCTCGAAAGCGAATCGATTGGCGAGGCAGTTGCATTCCTCGACCAAGCGCGATCGCTCTTCGAAGCACAAGGCCGACTCGGTCCCTCAGTCGATGTTTGGGGATTGGGTCTGCGCGCGGGAATAGATCGCCTGCGCGGCCGTGATGATCGTGCCGACGAACTCTTTGATCAGGCTCGTCGGCTCTCACTCGAAATCTGGGGCGACGAACGACTCTCCGCCCGCGAGCTTCAGTAGGATGAGAGGCGAGCGTGCTGAGTGCGAGGGTCTAGCGTGAAATTTTTCAGGACAAAGGGCATTGCATTTCTGTCGAGCGCTTTAATCGCGCTCTTGATCGACCAGCTGGGAAAATTTCACACGACAACGATCCTCGACATTGGCGACCGGTCCTCGCTCGTAGGCGATGTTATTGCACTGACACACGTGCCTTCCATGGGGGGAGCGTTTGGGTTTTTTCGCGACTGGCTACCCCACGCGCAGCTGATCGGCTTCTCCGCACTGGCGATTTTCACGACGATGGCGATCTTTGGCTACTACAGGGGCTTGGCCCCTGGCGAGCAGAGTACAGCGGCTGCGCTGGGTGCGATGCTCGGTGGAATCGCGAGCCATACGATTGACCGACTGAGATACGGTTCCGGCTTCGACTTCTTGCACTTAGGGTCTGTCGCGTCGAACACGCTGCCGGATTTCAGCCTCGCCGACGTTGCGATTGTGCTGGGGGTTGCCACCCTCATTATAGAGCTACTGGCCACAGAGATGACCGCGCGAGCCTCCGAACGCCCCGGCCATTCAAGGCCTTAAGCGGTGCAGGCATTCTTCGCGCCGCCCAGCCGTCCCGCCGGGAAGTCCACGCGTAAGGAACTCGTCGCGCCGCGAATGAGCGGCCCTCAACGCCGTCGCGCGGTTGTGTCGTCTTCCCAACGATCAACTCGCAATTGACATACTGATCGCGCATCGCGTTGCACAGCATCACGCATCATTAGGCGAAGCGCGGGCGCCTCTCTCTTGAACACCCAAGCAAAAAGTGTTTCCCGGTTAAAAACTATTTTTGGGCAAGACACAACTCGCAGCTTTCATCGAAATTCCTTTGAAGTCGGGCGGCTGCGCTGACACAAATTGACCTATTAAAGTGTAATTCTGGAATTCGGATTGGGACACGGGTTTGAATTCGTTGACATCTCTCGGCAGATTGCGTTAGAACTATCCTACCCCCTGGGCCTCACGGATCGATCCTCAAACGCTGCCCCCCGACCTTCTGCTTAGTTCATTTGCTTGCTGTTGCTGCGCTCTGCATCCGCACCTGCGACCTGATCCAATCAGAACTTCTTTGGTCAGACTGCTGTCGTCATCCTGAACGCCCGCCCGCTTGTCGGTCGAGTTCGTCGGTGGGTCGAACGCGAGCGGCGACGGAATTCGACTGTCGGCGTCCTTCGAAAATCCGTTTCTCCCCGCTCCTTCCTTATGTACCGAGGAAGATTCGACGGGCCAGGACATGTGCTTATTCGAGAGCGTTCGAACATCGGAGCCGCCCCTGATGCCGAAGACGTCCAGCAAGCCCAAGAGCGAATACGCGATTCAGACCGTTACGAATGCGCTCCGCATGCTCGAAGTCTTTCATACCGAAAAGGAGATGGGCGTTAGCGATCTCGCCCGAAACCTCGGCCTCCACAAGAATAATGCGTTCCGGTTGCTCGCGACGCTCGAGCTTGCCGGTTATATCCAGCAGACGCCGTCCACTGACCTCTATCATCTCGGGCCGCGCTGCCTGGAGTTGGGCCACGCCTTCGCGCGTAGCCACACGCTCATGAACCGCGCTCGCCCGATCCTTGAAGAGTTAGCGGAGACTACTCGGGAGACAGCCCATCTTGGCGTCCTTCGGGGTCGTGAAGTGGTTCATCTTGATGGGGTGCTGCCGGAGCAGCTCGTGTTGACGGGACTTCGCGTCGGCGAACGACTCGACGCTCATTGCACGGCGCTTGGGAAGAGCCTGCTCGCCGGCGAAATTTCCAATCGCAGCTTGGGGATCGCAGACGCGACGCTCGGCGTCCCTTCGGCGATCGATAGTCTTCTCTCGGAGGAGCCGCTCGAGCAGCACACCTCGGCGACGCTCGCGGATCCGTCGAAGCTGATGGACGAATTGCGGGCTGTTCAGCTGCGCGGTTATGCGACGGATGTTGAGGAATTTGTACCGGGACTGCGATGTGCCGCGGCGCCGGTGCGTGATGCGAGTGGTCGTGTGATCGCTGGGTTGTCGCTTTCGGGCCCGGCCATGCGTATGAACGAAGTGCGTCTGCACGGCGAAGTGGCCACTGCCGTCACCGCCGCAGCCGATCGGCTCTCTTGCGAGCTGGGCGGAATGCCGGTCAGCTGAAACACAGCGGCCTACCTCTAGTGGAGAGTCAGTCTCTCGCTAGTCTCCCGCGATGGATTTCGAACTCGACGACTCGCTTCTCAACCTCCAGGACACCGCCCGCCGCTTTGCGAACGAGGAAATTCTCCCGGTCGCCGCGGAGTGCGATGTAAGCGGAGAGTTTCCGATTCCGGTTCTCGAAAAGGCCTGGGAGCTAGGCCTCTCGCACACCGGGATCCCTGAAGAACTCGGCGGCGTTGGCCTCTCGGTTGTGGCTGCCTGTGTAGGCGTCGAAGAACTCTCCCGCGGTTGCTCGGGGATCACCACTTCGATCATCAGCAATGATCTCGCCCTCAATCCGATTCTGTTAGGCGGCTCGGACGACCAGCGCCGCGAGTGGCTCGGGCAATGCTCCGACAGCTTCAAGCTGATGGCGTTCTGCCTTTCGGAGCCGGGTGCCGGTTCGGACGTCGCAGGTCTTCAGTTGCTTGCTGAGAAAGATGGCGACGACTACATCCTGAACGGCACGAAGGCTTGGATTACGAACGGTGGCTACGCGGATATCTATACGGTGTTCGCGACCCTCGATCGTTCTTCGCGACACAAGGGCATGTGCGCCTTCGTGGTTCCGAAGGGGACGCCGGGGCTCACGCCGGGTCGCAAAGAAGACAAGATGGGGCAGCGCGCGAGTAATACGACGCTCGTCCATTTCGATAACGTTCGCGTACCCGCAACCCAACGCCTCGGCGAAGAGGGCGAGGGCTTTAAGATCGCGATGGCCACGCTTGACCGTGCTAGGCCGCAGGTCGCCGCACTCGCCGTCGGCATAGCGCGCCGCGCGCTCGAAGAGAGTCTCGCCTACGCCGCCGATCGCAAAGCATTCGGTCAGCCGATCGGCGAATTCCAAGCCGTGCAGTTCATGCTCGCGGATATGGCGAAGGGCATCGAAGCGAGCCGACTGCTGACGATGCAGAGCGCTTGGCTACTCGACGAAGGTCGCCGCGCGGCAAAGCAGAGCGCCATGGCGAAATGCTTCGCGACGGACGCGGCGATGGAGGCCACGACGGATGCCGTGCAGATCTTCGGTGGCAATGGCTACACGCGGGAGTACCCGGTCGAAAAATTGATGCGGGACGCGAAGCTCATGCAGATCTACGAAGGCACCAACCAGATCCAGCGCGTCGTGATCGCACGCGAACTTAGCAAGGAATAGTCGCTCGATTCCTTTCGGCGTCGCTCCCGGGGGCGCGCAGCGCGGCGCAACCTGGGGATCAAACTCCCTTGCGCTAATCAAGTGGGCCTCCGCCGATTTCCTTGAGTCGGATTTGACTTGTCAGCCGAGCTGCATACCAGGTGCGACGAGAATAACCGTGGATTGTCGACAACCCAGGATTTTCTCCCAGGCGGATTGGCGATTTCATCGACGATTCCGCCACTGGTTGATAGGATGAGGCTCCTTCGCCGGAGGCCTGGGTAAAAACTCAGGCCCTCGGCAAATTCGTCTGCATCGACCCGAGCGAGTGGTCGCGCGTTGCGAAAACGCGATGGGTGAGTCCCGCGCGTTCTCTTGACCGAATTTCGGTCTAGCGCCGGGCAGATGATCTCGAATGCGCCTCCAATCCCGGGACCGATCCAGCTCGATTGAGTTGGGCAGCCTGGAGAAGTAAAGGATTACGTTGTGAGCTTGAACGACGACGCCCTCGAATATCACGCAAAGGGTCGAGCAGGTAAAATAAAGGTCGTCCCGACCAAGAACTGCGTGACCGCCGACGATCTCTCGTTGGCCTACTCCCCTGGCGTTGCTGCGCCCTGTCTCGCGATCGAGAAGAACCCCGAAGACGCCTACAAGTACACGGCCAAAGGCAACCTCGTCGCCGTGCTTAGCAACGGCTCCGCTGTCCTCGGCCTTGGCAACATCGGCGCACTCGCCGGCAAGCCGGTCATGGAAGGCAAGGGCGTTCTCTTCAAGCGCTTTGCCGACATCGACGTCTTCGACATCGAAGTGGACACGCAGGACGTCGACGAGATGGTCCGCTTCTGCGAGATGATTTCGCCGACCTTCGGTGGCATCAACCTCGAGGACATCCGGGCTCCCGAATGCTTCGAAATCGAAGAGCGCCTCAAGGAATCCCTCGATATTCCCGTCTTTCACGACGATCAGCACGGCACGGCAATTATCTCCGCCGCCGCTTTGTTAAACGGGATTGAGATTCAGGACAAGAAGATCGGCGAAGTGAAGGTCGTCTTCTCAGGCGCCGGTGCGGCCTCGATTTCTTGCGCGAAGCTCTACAAGGACCTCGGCGTACTGCCCGAGAACATCCTCATGACGGACTCCCAAGGCGTCATGTGGAAGGGCCGGGGCAAGGGCTTCAACAAGTACAAGGAAGAGTTTGTCGCGGAGACCGAATGCCGCACGCTCAGTGATGCGCTTGTTGGTGCCGACGTCTTCGTCGGTCTCTCCCAGGCGGGTCTCGTGTCCCAGGACATGGTCAAGAGCATGGCTGATCGTCCTCTGGTCTTCGCAATGGCGAACCCCGACCCGGAGATCATCCCCCCTGACGCCATGGCTGCACGGCCCGACGCCATTTGCGCGACGGGTCGCTCGGACTACGCCAATCAGGTGAACAACGTCCTAGGCTTCCCCTTCATCTTCCGTGGTGCCCTCGACGTGCGCGCTTCGAAGATCAACGAAGAGATGAAACAGGCTGCGACCTACGCTCTTGCCGAGTTGGCAAAGCGTGGTGAAGCGGTTCCGGATGCAGTTAAGCAGGCCTATCCCGGTGAGTCCTTCGACTTCGGTCCGACCTACATCATCCCGAAGCCCTTCGATCCCCGCGTGCTGCTTTATGTGGCCCCGGCGGTTGCGAAGGCGGCGATGGATTCTGGGGTGGCTCGGGAGCCGATCGATCTCAAGGAATACGAGACAAAGCTCCAACAGATGCTCGGCGAGATCGCTTCGCTTTAGCGCTTCAAGCTAGACGCGATTTTTTCGCACGGTTCGCGAACGGCCGGTCGGTCCCTATCTTGGGGCGGCCGGCCGTTTTGCATTTTGGGTAGGGGCTTTGAGGGATGTCGATGTTCAAGAAGATTTTGATCGCCAATCGCGGGGAGATCGCGGTTCGCATAGCAAGAGCATGTCGTGAGATGGGGATCGCTTCGGTGGCGATCTACTCGGAAGCAGATGAGAGCGCACTGCATGTGCGCGCGGCGGATGAAGCGGTTTGTTGCGGGCCTGCACGAGCGGCTGAGAGTTACCTCGACGCGGCGCGCATCGTCGGCATTGCTCGTGAAGTCGGCGCGGATGCCGTTCACCCCGGCTACGGATTTCTGTCGGAGAATGCAGGCTTCGCTCGGGCAGTAACCGATGCGGGCATCACGTTCATCGGTCCGACGCCGGAAGTCATCGCGGCGATGGGACTCAAAATCGCCGCGCGGGAGAGAATGGTTGCGGCAGGCGTTCCGGTCGTGCCCGGTGGTGAAGAGATCAAGGATCCGGCGGTTGCGCGTATGGCGGCCGCAGAGATTGGATATCCGGTATTAGTCAAAGCGTCGGCAGGCGGCGGTGGGCGCGGGATGCGTCGCGTCGACAACGAAGCGGACCTCGAAGTGGCGCTCGAGCGCGCTTCAAGTGAAGCCGAAGCCGCCTTTGGGGACGGAGCGGTCTATCTCGAAAAATGCTTGATCGGTCCTAGGCATATCGAAATTCAGGTGATGGCCGATGCGTATGGGCACACGCTTCATTTCGGTGAGCGTGAGTGTTCGATTCAAAGACGGCATCAAAAGCTTGTCGAAGAAGCGCCGGCCTACGGGATGACGGTTGAGATGCGCGCGGCGATGGGTGAGGCCGCCGTGCTTGCGACCCAGGCCGTCGATTATGTCGGTGCGGGTACCTGCGAGTTTTTGCTCGATGCGCGGGGAGAATTCTATTTCCTCGAAATGAATACGCGAATTCAGGTCGAGCACCCCGTCACGGAAAGTGTGACGGGCGTGGACCTTGTTGCGATGCAAATTCGCATGGCGGCGGGCGAACGACTCGAGCTCGAACAAGACAATATACGCCTAACAGGTCACGCGATTGAAGTTCGGATCTATGCAGAAGATCCGGACAAGGGGTTCATTCCTTCCCCGGGTCCGATCGTTGATTGGCGCGCGCCCGAAGGCGACGGAGTTCGGCTTGATACGGGATTCGAAGGCGGGGAGACGGTGACGCCGCATTACGATCCGATGATCGCGAAGTTGATCGTTTCGGGATGCGATCGCCAAGAAGTCTTAGCTCGGCTTGAAAAGGCCCTCGAGACTTATGTTATCTCGGGCATTCGGACGGGGCTGCCTTTTCTGCGGCGAGTCTGCGAGAACGCAGCCTTTAGGGAAGGCGCCTACGACACCAGTTTTATCGAAACTCACATGCCCGAACCTGCGCCGGCGCTCTCCGATTCGGATAAGGACGAAGTGATTGCAGCGGTGGCCTATCACGCTTCTCGAAATGGGGACACGTCCGGTCCCTTTGAGATCGCTCTTCCAAAGTCGGATGCAATTCGTGCGCGCGCTTCGTCGGACTCATCAAAGGGAATGGTTGTCGTGGACCTTGACGGCCGTTCGGTCGACTTCGAGGTTCTTGAAGAGGCAGGATCGATTTTGAATATACGCTTCATGAGTGGGACACGATTAATGACGATCGTGGCGCGCAAAAAGGGCGGCTTCGACGTCGGGCTTCGCGACCGCGTGCTGCGCGTTAAATGTAAGGCGGTAAACGCAGATGATTCTTGAAGTTGCGATCTTGGACGTGCGTCCGGGCGAGGCGGAAAATTTTGAACGTGACTTCCGGAAGGCACAGGCGCTAGTCGCTCAGACCCCTGGCCATCAAAAGAATGAACTTCGGCGATGCGTAGAAGATTCGAATCGATACTTGCTGAATATTTGGTGGGATACGCTCGAGGCGCATACGGAAGGCTTTCGTGGCTCCCGGCAATACGAGCAGTGGCGGGAACTTCTGCACCACTACTACGACCCCTTCCCGGTCGTAGAGCATTATGAATCTGTTCCCCGATGCCCCCCGCTCAGTTCCTCGCTAGGCGACAGCGAGTGATTGATAGATGCCCGGGGGGCGCAGCGCGAACGCGAATTCAGAGCCTCTTGGTTTGTCTGGCCCTTTTGTTAAGTGTCTCTTCCGCTCACGGTGCTGAGCCCTTCGAGTTTGCGCTGGTTGGGG
>Ga0115569_10001053_pt1 | contig 21388 bp, 34 predicted proteins | sample COGITO_mtgs_1205_2_FD_87295 | JGI IMG/M metagenome (GOLD analysis project Ga0115569, IMG submission 87295) | Pelagic marine microbial communities from North Sea - COGITO_mtgs_120503 | ecosystem: Environmental > Aquatic > Marine > Epipelagic | place: Germany:Helgoland, sampling site Kabeltonne... | reverse complement strand
TCACTTAATGTTGCTTTTGCCATTTTCGTATTTTGTTATTTTGTATTTGTTTGTATGACGAATGTAATACACTCGGATTAAAGATTTTGGGACTTGCGGAGATAAGGAGATCTCTCCCGGTCTTCTTCCGCTGGTAAAATTTCACTGTCCTCAAGTCTGGTTTCTATAGTTCCACGAGCGGTCTTTTTCTCACCTCGTGGAAGTTTGTCACTATAAGCCTTGGCCAGTTTAGATACCGACACATTGCACGCATCCATAAATTCGTCAGGAGTGAGCAAATCCGAAATTGCATCATAGGCTTCCTGGCCATTCTCAATTTTCGAACTAGCATTTCGGTAATGTAAACTATACCCTGGAATCTCCTCTCCCTTTTCAACAGCAAGCTTTAAAGCCTGCTTCTTTGCAGCAGCCTGCCATTTGTCTACCACTTGGGCTACATTTAGCATGCGAGATAGAACCATTGGATCCTCGACTTTCTCAGGACTATAGTTCCCCCATAAAGTCATTTCGAAATCGGTTACTGATTCGCTGTACTTCTTAGCGAGCGGAAGCAGTTTATCAGATAGGGCAGGGCATGAAAGCTTATGCTTACAATACCGACAGCCTTCAGAATTAGGAATAGCTTCCGCATTTTCAGCCTCAGCTTTTTCTATGATTAGATTAATCCGTAGACGGATATCTTCCATATCCTCTCGCTTGTAGCTGTGCGTTAGTATCTCATCTCGCCTCGGTAAAATGAAATGCACGGTCGCTGTCTTGAGCTTAGGGAATTTATCCATCACCCCAAGCAAATATGCCTGTCCCTGAATGTTAATGTCACTATCATCAACCTCCCCACGTCCGTATTTATAGTCGACCACATCTGCGTGATCACCCTTGATACTGACAAAATCAACTGTTCCAAATATCGTAGCCATCTTTTAATATCCTTTGTAAATTGTTATCCATTTTAAATGCGTAAATCGGTATCTCCTCATCAGCTGTCCTTACGAGCAAACACTCCCCTCTTTGAATAAGAGTTTGCCCAATAACAGTCTTTCGATCGAGTAGTAGGGTAAGCTTATAACCAATTGGGTTGTCTGTGCTTTGCCGTATCGCTCCTTCGATTGATGAATACCCACTACCCATGTCTGATGCTGACTCGTAATTCCTTATAGATATCATCTGCGGCTTCCTCCAATGGTTTAATATAATCGAGGCAGGAGATTACTAATTTCATTTGCTCCTCATCCAAGCCGTCAAGATTTCCTGTCTCCGCAGCTTCGTGTAGCTTAGTGCCTTCCTCAGCGAATGGGTTGGTCTCATTACTACTTCTATAGCTCGGGCATATTTCAACATATTTTAATGTACTCGGCCCAAGCTCGTGATGTTCTTCTGGACTACTCATCGTCGGTAAGCCCCCACTCTCCAGCATTTAGGTTTTGGTCAACGGTCGCCGGATTGAAGCCGCAAGAAACTAGTAATCCTTTCAAAGCAGTTACCACTTCATCTAAGGTACAACCGTCCGGTATTGTGGTTGAATGCTCGCTATCTAAATCAGTTATTTGTATCTTCATCGTCTGCTTTCTTACTTTCTAAATCCTTTATTGTGTTAAGTAACCCTTCGCGGATTGCTATGTTTACATAGTCCTCGTCGGATGCATCTTCCTTACCCCAGCGGACGAGCATCTCTTTAGTCTCATCCTCCATTTCTAGTACAAGTTTTATGTGCATCTCTTCCTCCTCGGATACGATTTTAATGATCGGTAAATCCTCGTTCATTTCTTTAACTCGTCCAAGGCACCAGCCATTTGCATAAGTACTTCGTACATACCTTTGATCTCCTGCTGCAAAGTATGAATCTGCATTTCCTGAAATGCGGTATAAGCAATCAGAGAATTTTCTCCGGGGTGGTTCTTTTCCTGAATCGATATCATATTGGATATCTTTTCCTTCAGCTCCTTAAGAATTTCTAAATTAGCTTCCGGAAGTTCGTCCAAGCTGTCTATTGTTTTAAATTTGGATCTCGTAGGATCCGGATCGTGTTCGGGTTCAAATCTCATAATTTTAGTGTGGTGTGTGGTTATCTGTTCTGATTAAAGTGTTATACGAGCGTATAACAAAACGCAATTATAAAAATGGTCTTCGAATGAGCTTTTCGCTCTGAGGCGCTCCAGTACTGGCCGAGCGCTCGACATTTTTTTTCATAAGCCGACGGACTAAAGTCAAAGGTCGGAGGATTATAGCTATTATTTTTGTTTTCATTAGTTTTTCTCCCAATCGATTTTATCTGATTTTGCTAAGTTATCCTCGGCCCATAGAGGTTGTAGATTTGTATAATGCCAACATTCGGCAACTTGCTCGGGATCATTATGGTCAAAAGAGCTTACGGGTTTAATGTGGTCTATGTGCCATCCGTAAAACCCTCTGTTTTCTATTGTCATTAATTCTGCGGTTTTTTTACGTGGGTATGCCTGAGATAATAGGTGCTCGATTAACTTCTCTCCACTGCAACCGAGATATTGTGTTGTTCTGTGAGTGCGTTTGGGGCCTAAGATTTCGTGTAATCTAGCTCTTTGAGAAGCTAAAATACTTATTTCAGGATGCTGTGTCCTGCGCTTACGAGCGTATTCTCTTGCTTGTTTACGCCTCCATTCAGGACTTCTATGTATTCTCCAATCTCGGACATGCTGCATGGGTTGTCTATTCCACCCTTCTCTAAACCGGCGCTCGCAGGTTTTTTTGTTCGACTTGCGAACTTTATTCATGTTGTTAAGTTTCCAACGCTGTTTTCGTGCAAGTATTTTTTCGCGATTAGGTCCGTAGTACTCATCGCGTTTAGCCTTTTTCATGTGCTCGCTTTGTTCGGGTGAGCCCCATATTTGAGGAGACTTGCAAGATCGGTCTAAGCGTAGGAATATTACATTTTTAACGAAGGGGTGTGGGTCGTCTTTGCGGAATTTTTTGTTTGGGATCTGTAACTGAGTTTGTATGAGCATACCTTTAATGGAGCCTTTTTTGTGACGGTATTTTTTATCAATTTTTGAAAAATCCTTAGGTATCTTTCTTTTGCTTGAATGTGTTTTCATATTCTATTTTGTTTACTGTTATTTCTTAAATTTAAGAAACGGAGGCGCCCGAGTAATAATCGCCAAATTATGTTTACAAAAGGACACCTCCGTTTAAAATGGAGCTCCCAATCAGATTCGAACTGATGACCCCTTCCTTACCATGGAAGTGCTCTACCGACTGAGCTATGGGAGCGAGTGTGCGAGAGGTGCCTGACTTACAATACCACTTATATCCCATGGCACCCCCCGCATGTAAAATTGGGGGTGTTATTAATAATGTTAGTTTCAACCCAAACATTCACCCCCCTAAAATTGGTGGAGCCAGACGGGATCGAACCGACGACCTCCTGAATGCAAATCAGGCGCTCTTCCAACTGAGCTATGGCCCCAAAGTTAATCATAGAATAGGATTCATCTCATCATCATTAATGAGATCTATATTCTTAAGTTTATTCCGAACAGCTTTGCAGACACCCATTTCAACAGTGTCATTTGCAAATACTATCTTCTGAACACTCGGAGTCTTACCGGTTGCACGGTGAACTCTCCCCAATGCCTGACGCAAATCGATTGCGCTAAAGCTCGGGGATATAAGAGATACTCTAGGAAAGTTGCCATGTTCATCATGCAAACTTAATCCAGTACCACCTGCCTGTGTCATACATAGGCAGATGCGTGTCTTATCGCCCTGGAATTTTTTAACCTCAAGCATACGAGTCATCTGATCCTGCGCACCATAGACAAAACTAATCTCCCCAGTACCGGAAAGTCTTTTAGTCAACGCCTCAAGCGTTGCCCGAAAGTTAACAAATATGACAACCGAGTTCCCACTCTCAATAGCATCTTTGGTAAGCTCTTCAAATATAGGAACCTTGTACAATTCTACTTCCTGTCTAGCTCGAAGCTGTAAAGTTAAGGGAGTCTCCTCATCATTGGCTTTACGTATAGCCAATTCATCAAGCTCAGACTTGAGGTCAGAATATATTAATTCTATATCCTTGCGCGGCGATTCGCCTAAATCATACCCATCAGCTACTATCAGAGTATCAGGGAACGAGCCGGGGGGCAGATCCTTAATCCGAATCCTGCTCCCCCGACCTTCCTTATAGATGTGATCATGGAGCCGCTTTAAAACACTGGCATAACCCTTGAAGGTCAGACCACCGAATACTCCACGCTTACATCCATTCTTTAGGCACCAGTTCCACCAACCCGCATCGTCATGTAAGTCGAGCAGATATCCCAACGCCCGCATCTCTACAGGGTTGGAACAGCTTGTTGCTCCCAAAGAAAGGGTAGGGATACCTCTCTCTTTAGCCGCAATCATAAGCTTACTGTTCTCACTTTTCGCTGATTTGCATCTATGATCCTCATCAAATATGAGTAAGACTTTGTTTGGATCAATAGACCAACGGCCAGCCCGTTTCGTTTGTTTGTTTTTGGAATAGAACTCCGTGTTCCCATTACGAATCTTTTCGTAATTGAAAACATAAGGGGTTTCATACAAAAATTTATAGATCCACTCCGTCCAACTCGGGACAACAGCCTTAGGGCAAACGACGAAGGGCTTAAGGCCAAGGCGACGGGCGACGGTCAGAGCAATGACCGTCTTACCCGTGCCAGTATCACTACCGTCCTTAGCATAACCATTAACCAATAAAGATGTTATGAGCTTTTCCGAATGTTCTTTCTGATAATCAAAAAGCTCAGGGCATGTAAATAGTGTCTCCGCTTTTCTTGCTTTCATTAATTTGCTGGAACATTTCATCTTCGGTAACTCCTTCCCGTTTGTTCAAAATTGATATATACTTCCACAGCTTACGCAGAGCGGTTTCTTCAACCTGACGAACGCGCTCGCGGCTGACTCCCATGACATCTGCAATTTCCTGAAGTGTGTAACTCTTCTCCGCCTCAGGATCATACCAGTGCTCAACTTCTTCCTTGTTTTCATCAAGCAGCCTTGTGCTTCTTGAGCCCATCATAAACTCTCTCAAGCGGTTGTCTGCGTCGGTGCAATCCTCCTTGTGATTGTTGATCAATCCACCGTTTCGGTTCAGGGCGGCGCCCTTTGTGGGCTTCGTAGAATTCCCGGAGCATTTTGGTTTCCTCCGCGATGATCGCGAGGTCTTCTTGGAAGTACTCTCTTGTCGTGAAACGGATTCCGCAAGTAGGGCAGTGACGACGTCTTCGTGTGTATTTTTCAACTTGCCTTGTCTCCTTGCAATAGCTGTTCGTTGCGCAAATCGGACAGTTCATTGTTGAGCTCCCCCCGTATGAATCTGATATCCGCTTCGTTTGATGAGAGCAGCGCGGTGTCCTCGTCGATATAAACCACCGGTCGAGAATTCTCTAGCTCCTGGAGCATGTCCTCTATTTTCCGGATCCTGTCGATGACGCCATCTACTGTAGTCTCCATTTGCATTAATTGATTCGCCAATCTTTGTGTTGTTCCTGTCATAAGGGCAGGGGTCTCCTTTTCTATATGTGTAATCGTGAGCGTATAGCTCGTTTATAATTGTGGTTTCCGGCTGCTTGCACGATGGCGATGCCATGGCGCAGAGCCCTAATATGTACGCTATCTTTATCATGCCGTACTACTTTGCCATTTTAGTGTGGCTGAAATCGTAACCTATCATGGTGCAGAAATTCTCACCCTTGGTTTTAGCCTCTTGGTCATTGGTCGCAGGTAAAAGGCAGACGGACTTAGTTCGCATGCGCCCATTCTCTCTTTCAAAAGCGTGAACGCTGTAGTTCTTTTCTGAATTCTTAGTCTTGTACTTCTTCTTTACTACTTCTCTTGGTTCCATACTTCTTCCTCCATTGATGTGAGCATGCGATTTACCTGATCTCGCAACTCAGTATTTAATTTTTCAGTACTCAGACCCGGCATACTGTGATCCATAATATGACGAAGCATATTAGCTGATACGCTGATCATAGCGTGAGCCGCATCATCCATTCCGATCCGATCATCAAATTGATTGAACACAATCTGAAGACCTTGGATGAAGAGCTTCATGTTCTCCTCATCGGCGGTGTCGTTTAAGTGTACCTTAATCATTCTGATACCTCCGGGAAAAATCCATAATTGGCGTGAGTATTTAAGAAATTAATAAGCTCAATCTTGCGGGTTCCGATCTCAACGGTCAGAGCGCGTACGCTCTTATCACCATCGAATACCTCACCGGCCTTATGCCTAGCGACCCATGTCTTGTTCGCCTCGGCCTTGCTCGTGAACCATTCAAATCCGGCATGCCCGCCCTCAGATGTGGTGTAACTATTTTGGTAGATTTTCATTACTCGTAATTCTTCTGATGATTGAAATCGATGCAGGGCTCGGGCGCCGATACAGGGCCCCATAATTCCTCATCAATCTTCTTGCTTAGGTAATCCTGCATTTCCCGTTGGATGACGGATATAGCTCTCGGGCCTCGGGCCGCAAGTTCTTCGGTCCAGATCTCAAGCTTGGATAGGATCTCGTCGTAATCGTTTGATTCTCTTTCGCGGATCATGATTCGTAGCTGCTCCAATCTATTTTATCTTCGCGGACAAGATGGATAACCGAATAGGTATCCTCAGGAGTAACTCTCCATAGATTTCCCTCGGAATCCTTAAGACGGAGGTCGATTTCAAACTCAACTTCTAAGGCTTCCGGATCTGTATAATCTAATGGAAGCGTTTGATCTTCCAGCCCCTTCCGCGAGATGTCTTCTTTTACAACCTCAGTAAAGGTTACTAACTTCTGCTCGATCATGCCGATGCCTCCTTAAACCCGGTTACTTTTAGATCCAGAATGCCGGTGCCTTCGTAGACAGGCTCACTTTTTGGTTTCTTAGCCCATACGGATTCCTCAAGCTCTTCATAGTTGTCAAAGCCGAGAAGCTGGAGACCCCGGTAAGCTGTCTCATCGAAATCTGCAAATAGAGAACAAAACTTTTGGTTTTTCGTGGGCTCGGAATCATCCAACGGCATATCCCAATCAGACTCGGGAATGTCAGCCTCCTCTATTTTAGTCTGGAAGCTCCAGATCTCTAGTAATAATTTCCGAAGCGCGGCCTCGGCGTCGGGATGTAATTTATCATTTTCTATGCTCATATTTTTGGTGTGTGGTTTACGGTTATGTTTTTTATAATCTCGGGGATTGCAGTCCCCGGTGAATTTTTGTGATATGGCTAAGGTAGAATAATGTTATACATCCGTCAAACTTTTTTTAAACTTTTTTTTCTACATACCTTTTTCCCGGGCCAATCCCTCTATTAATGCGCCCCGCAGGCCGACGGATAAAAGATCAAGGTGACCAAGAACTTCAGATCCGAACTTGCAAACCTCACCGGTTACGCCCTCATCGACATCTAATTCCAAATGAAATGGCCGGTCGGCTCCTTCATCATGCACGATCTTTAATACCCGGATCTCTCCGATTATTTCATGTCCGTCCGCGTTATAATTTGGTGCCTTATCCATCTTCTTTTCGTTATCTGTCATAATTTAAAAATACATATACTGGTGTTTCGTCGCCTACATGGCTCCCATCAATGTTGAACCAAAAAAAATCTAATGCCTCCTCATAATCCATTTCATCGCGAACCATAAGAACTTCTATCATAGCATCGGCATCATAGACCGCACGATCCTTAGAATCCTTCCCAATGAGGCATCCATCAAATCCATCCGCAGTTATCATGGCCAATCCCTGGTTACAAAATCCAAGAGGATTAATCCTCCAACTATAAAGCATGCGATTACAACCATGTCCGTCATGATACTCTCTCCCGTTTCCAATAATCCATTAGTAATACTGCATCCGCGGTCGCATTGGTTATTTTCAAATCAGGATGCAACCGGATCGCATTATCCTTAAGCATACGCTTCCGTTCAGTATACCCCATCTTAGGCCGCAATCCCTGCAACCCTTTCTGCCAAGCCTGAGGCCGAATGAGATGGGTCGGAAATCCTTTTGCTCGGGACATGCCAACTATAAATCCAAAATTATATCCCAACTTAAAACTCGATGCGTTACTCGTTGCCGAACTGACGAAGGAGGGGACATCTTCTATAACGACTTCGTAACTAGAGGACAAAAGAGGTTCCAGTATCTCCAGGTACCCACTCTCTGTCTTAAAGCTATGCAGTTCAATCGATCCATTAGCATGGAGAACCGATGCCCCACCGGCTTTACCCGGATCGAATGCTACTATCCCTTTTTCGTCGCCTTGCATTTCACTAAATAATCATGCACCGCCTTCCGGACAATCTGACTAGGTGTTGTTAAAAGGTCTTTGGCCAAAAGCCGAAGGTCGTCGGCCATGGGCTGATCCATTCGCACATTTATTTGCGTACTCTTTTTATCTCGCATAACACTGTTTTACAATGGTATACAAGGTAGATCAACCGGTTGGGGGATTAGGTGTGTGACAAAAAAATAACAAAAAATTTGATATTGTTTACAATCTGTAACACAGTGTATGACACACACCCTAAAAAAAATCATAAAATGAAACACAAAAAACACACAGATGATCGTGAGCATAAGGATATAACATGCGCGGTTAGGTTACCCCAATCGCTGTATAGTGCATTGTCCGAAACTGCTAAAATTACAAACTCATCACTTTCCGACATCATGCGGGATGCGATTACTGAGAAGCTGGATAAGATCAGAGATCAGGAAATTGCTCGGAGGCTCAAGAAGGAGCAAATTAAGGCTCAGATTGAAAAGCTAGGTATAGACCCCAATTCGAGGAACAAGGGCGAAATAGATACCCTGCTGAGCCTTATGGAGGCATCCTAGAGAAATACAGTCTGGAGCTTATCTTTGTTTTCAGCCTTTGGCGTTAGGCCAGAGGCTTTTTCTGTTTGGGCGGAGATATATTAGTCGAAGGATTTAAGGTCAAAGGTCGCAGGAATTGGGTCAAAGGGTGGAGGTTTAAGGTTTTAAGTCTATGCAAATCAAGGACTTAAGGTTGTATTGAGTCAAAACCATAAAAAAACCATATTTCATAAGTCGTTGATAATCAAGAAGACCTACCCCTCCATATGGTTTTATGGTTTATTATATATAAAAGTATATATAAGTAATATATATATTATATAGGGGTATAGGGAATACCCCACGTTTTACCCCCCCTCCGGACCAGGGTCGGATTGAAACCAAAAACCATAAAACCATATTTGTTTCATAAGGTACTGTAAATCAGCCTTTTATGAATATGGTTTTACTTTCGGGGTTTTTGAAACCATAAATTAGGTGTTTTCGTCCAAAATTACCTGAATAATTAGACTCCAGTCGATCGTGTCCGATTTAGTGTAAATACACAAAACCCACCCGTCTTCGTGGTGCGCTAAAATGTGCGTATGGGTTTGCTCCACCGCTACTTCTTTTTTCGAGAGAAGCTGCGGTTTTTTGTTTTGCTTACTACGCGTAGGTTTTTCGATCTGTTATCAGCAGTATTTCGATTCTTATGATCGACATCTTTGCCGTCACCTTTTCTTGCTCTGCCAGCTTTCACCATTTTCGAACGAGCTGCATTCCTTTGAGCTCTCCGTTTTTTCTGTTTTGGTTTGGCGTGATACTTTGCATATTCAGCCTTATAGTTTCTCGGCTTCCTTGACGGTGCCTTCTTTTTCTTAGGTGCTGGCATGTGTATATAATTGTACAACGTTTATCGTCGCGCAATCGAATGCCTGGCGCAGTACTGACGTATAACTTTTACAAATTTGTATTATACGCTTGTTGTACTGTTTAATATATTGCTTAACTATATTTCGATGAAACAGGACGAGAGTAAAAAGATTCAAGTTTCCATTGTAATGAGTAAGGAGACAAAAATAAAATATGCTAAATTGGCGGTTGAGATGGATATGTCCTTCTCTCAATTAGTGCGGCGCGCACTCCGCGAGCTGGAAGCAAAAACAAAAAAGGACCAGGCTGCAACCCGGTCCTAAATCATAAAACCACACACCATATGAGGCTATCATGATCTGAGACTGTATAAAATATAAATACCGTCGACCGTCAACCGCATTCAATCGGCTAGCAGCTATCATGCATTCTGATTGGCTAGCAACTATCATGCGTTGATTGGGCATAACCCACGACCCACAACCCACGACCGTCAGCCCAAAACCACTAACCCACAACAGTTAGCTTGTGGTGATTGGGATGTTTGGTGCAGGCAGTCCGTTTGATTTGTGAATTTTATAAAGTGAACAGGGTTGAAGGGTTAACCACCTACAGCTCATCGACTAATAACAATGTAATTAACCAATACAACCACACACCAAAATGCTAAATCTAAATATAAAATCATCCTCGTACATGTGCTTAGACATCGATCCAAGCAGTGTCATTCACAAACATCTCGTTAAGAAAATCAACGACCTAGACAGAGTCATAGACTGGCGAAATGAGGGACACATTCACAATCAAGTAACCAAATACAAACAAAACAAAGAAGAAAGACATGACTGGGTCACAACTAAACACGACCTCACCATACTCCCCAGCTTCCATATCAGTCTTGGGAAGCCACCTTCTAAAAACATGGAAGAAACGCACAAACCGCTAATATCCTCAGTCAATAGTAGATCCCGTTCCGCAACACCTCAAGAATACACCCCATTAATTGGCGAAATTGCATTAGCACCAATCAACATAAGCAAACAAAACAACAAAAAATCTGCATGGATTCCTCTAAACACTGAGTGGTTAAGTTATGTAATAGGTCTATATCACGACATAAATCTAAACCAATTCAAATGCTACGATGTGCCTCTTGGAAAATGCACCAAAAAACAACTCCACATCAGCCTAGCCAACCTAACAGGCAATCCTCACGACAGCGTCGCCCGTCCTGAAGACTGCATCATTGATACTATCACATCATGACCTACGACATACTACTAATCCTCATGCCCTGGGCTATCGTGCTCTACATCATTAACCACACACCGTCAATAGTTTCAACCACACACCATCATGAGTCCTCAAACAAAAGCAAATCAACTACAAAAATCTCTACAAACAAATAAACCAATAGAATACTGGCATAGAGGGAATCCTCACCCAACCAATCCTAAATATATATTCGTTCAATATATACACTACGACAGAAGATGCTCAAATCTAAGTAAAGCTATATCTCACAACAATAAACTCTATAGAAAAGAAAATACAGAAAGATGGGTTTTAGAAACAGATCCTTCTCCACAAACACCAAAAAGAATAAAAAGAAAAGAAAGTCTCAATAAACAAATAAATTCACAACTACAAACTAACCAACCCAAAAATACATTCAAACAAAATGACATACACCCAACCAATAAAAAATACTTATTTAGAGGTTACCGACCAAGTAAAACAACTCCAGAACATTGGATTCATAAAAACAGCAAAACAGCCAAATCCATAGCTACTAAAAATGTTACAAAAATACCTCAATCAAAACTAAAAACAGGTTTACCTAAAAGTACCTTCAAACGAGGAGACCAACATCCAACAGAACCTAACTTAGTATATGACAAATGGAATTCAAAATGTAATCAAGAACGGTGGTTCACAACAGAAGACCATATAAAATACATTAAAAATCATAAAGCTCATTACGAAATACCTAAAAATAAAAAACGTAAAAATCTAGCATGTCGAGCTTACCAAAGCACAGAAGAATATAAACAAAAACGAAGAATTGAAAGAGCCATACGCTACGCAACAGATCCGCACTTCGTACTAAGAAAACTAATTAGTGACAGAATTAGAAATGCTTTGCGTAACTTCAAAGCCAATAAATACTTCTCTTCTAAAAAGCTAGTTGGATGTAATCTCCTTAAGTTAAGACAACACTTAGAATCACAATTCACAGTAGGTATGTCTTGGAAAAATCAAGGTGCGTGGCACATCGATCATATTATTCCATGTGCATCCTTTAATCTAACAAAACCATCAGAACAAAAAAAGTGTTTTCATTATTCTAATCTTCAACCTCTTTGGGCATCTGACAACCTATCAAAAAGCTCAAAACTTAACTGGCAAAAAGCTGTTTAACTAATAACCACACACCATCATGAAAAAACATTATTCAAAATATAAAACTAACAGATTCCAATATAAATATCGAAAAAAATGCCATGCAATAAAAGCATCTCTTTATCTCGGAACTGATAAAGATCCGCAAAAAAGAACATATCTACAAAAACTTAAAGCTTATAGCTGGGCTATATGTTGGCCAAGCCTACCACCAAGCAGACACCCTCTCAAACGCTATAAATTATTTAGTAACCACACACCATCATGAAAGAACTACTAAAAGAAATAAAAACACTTCAAACACGCCTCAAAAATGCAGGCGGTGGCGAGATAACTATCACATCAACCAACTTCGACATCAAGCTAGGGCCTGAACATGAATAACAACAACCACACACCAAAATTATGAGACAACAACTAAAAAATGAATTACTAAAATTAATTAAGAATGAAGATTTTAGCGTACAATACGCAAATGACATTCTTACATTATATGATGACGAAATCGAAGATACTTCGGAAGCAACTGCCTACGACAAAGCACAACAAGATATCGAAAATATAAAAAATGGAGAATGGGACTTATGACTATCGACTACAAAAAACCAACTAAGTATACTCGCTCCTTTGCAGAGCGGATTGAATTCCTTCTCTGGGCAACTTGCACACCTGGCAAATCTAGCGAAGAAATAACGCCAAAGTTCAACGCCTTATGCGTAGAACATTCACCATTAGATGTAATACGCAAACCAATCAATGAGATAAAAAATATACTGAAAGATTACAAGATCGGTCAGTATACAAGAATATCAAAAGCATGGGATTCAATCGGAAAAGATTGCATAGGCGGTCAAAAAATCGCTTCAGGTAAATTCCTGAAGTATGCACCCCGCGACCACTTCACTATCATCCCGGGACTTGGAATGAAGACAGCAAGCTTCTTCGTCATGTCTACTCGTAAATGGGAAGAAGTCGCTGCACTTGATACGCACATACTAAAATGGCTAACACGTGAATTTCCAATGTTCGAAATTCCAAAAGTTACACCGACAAATAAACACAGATATCGGCAAGTCGAAGCATTGTTCGTCGGTGCTGCATCAATGCTAACCAAACCCGACGGTCAACCATACACATGTGCCGAGCTCGACCTAGCAATCTGGAAAGAATTCTCCAATAACAACTAACCAAAAACTAAAAATGCATAGAACAAAACTACTACAAATAATAAAAGAATTACGCGGACAAATCTTCTCAGTCTGCTGGATAAAAAAGAACGGTGATGAACGCTGTGCCAATGTACGCCTTGGCGTTACTAAACACCTCAAAGGCGGGCAATCTCCTGCTAATGCAAGTAACAGCTTCATCCCCGTCTTTCTCATGTGGAGCATGGATGGCAACACATTCAAAGCAGAATCAGGCTATCGTCTGCTAAATCTGAATACTATCAGATCAATCAATAGAACATGTGTAACGCCTGATCCAATCTTCACAGATATTGATCTAACAACAACTAACAAAAATGTCACAGATAATATCATTGCTATCTCGGCCTAGCAAAAAACACCGCCGATTCTTCTATCACTACAACAAAATCAAGAAGTGCTTAACCGTTCACTTCGCAAACAAATGTCTACTAACGGATAACATACTTTGTCTAATTCCTACCGAATCAAAAGACAATAACCAACAACCTCGTAAAACAATCCAAGGCTGGTGCCTCGAGGTACACCATACAGATAAACTAACAACAATAAAATAACCACACACCAAATAAATATTATGAGCTATTATATAAATGGATCTAACGAGATTGACTACAGTCAATTAGCATCACAATCAACGCCAATAGGAATGAGTCCTACTCACTATCCTATTCATCACAAGACCTTCACAGATCTTGTAATCAACAAAGTGCAATCGCTTAACTATACCATTAACGAAGCACGATACGGTATAGATCAGCATGGCGATATGTTCGGATATCTCAAGCTAGAAAAAGATGCTGAACGCAACGGTACATTCAATCATGTCATCGGATTGCGTAACAGTCACTGTCAACGCTTCTCCGCAGCGTTAGCAGCCGGATCATCTGTCATGGTATGCGATAATCTAGCATTCTCTGGCGATATCGAAGTCGGACATAAACATACTAAAAACATTATGGATAAGCTTCCTGGCCGCATCGACATCATGATGCAAGAAATACAGGACAACTGGCAAAGCCAAGCTAAACGATACGATGCCTATGCTGCTACCGAACTATCACAATCTGGATACGGTGAGCTTCTCTGGAATGCCATCGATCAAGGTGCCATCTCAGGTAGCAAAGCACAAAAAGTAATTAACGAATACATGGCTCCTCGTCATGAAGACTTCGAAGATCGCAATGCCTGGTCCCTATTCAACGCATTCACCGAGATCCTAAAAGAATCTCCAACAATGCTTAGACAAAGAAGTATTCAACTACACAGTGTATTCGATGAATACTGCGAGACAGGTAAATTCAGCAAACCTGAATCCTTGCAATCATTGCTAAAGCTTCCCGAATCTAGAATAGACTTCGACGGTGACGCTCTCGATGAAGATCTCGACGCTCAAGATGTCTATGCTGCACAGACTCAAAACGATCAAGATATAGAAGCAATGCTTAACCACTAACCTAAGTCCTCTGACTTATGGCTTCGTACTTAAAATCCTGAGCAACAGAGATAAATACTCACCTGCACAGATCGAGAAGGCACTCCGATTAAAACAAAAATACGGACAACTCGACATCTGCCCCATCTGTCAAGCAGCAGACTCACATGTACTAATAGAAAAACTAGGCATGTGTGGCTTCTGCAACAGTTGGGAAAGATATAACAAAAACTATGAAAAATAATAAAACTCCCCAGCAACTACGCTGGAACCTAGGTAATGTAAAACTACCTACTCGCGTTCATCATTTCAGCCTGCCGTCTGGACATTCGTGTCCTGCGGCCCTGGAATGCTTGAGCAAAGCCGATCAAGATACAGGTAAAATAACTGACGGAAAAGACACAATCTTCCGATGTTATGCAGCCATGCAAGAAGCTAGACATAATCATGTACGAAAACTTCGATGGACAAACTTCACGCTACTTCGCAAGAAAAGCAGAAAGCAAATGTTCACAATGCTCATGGCAAGCTTACGCCCGCATCACGATCGATATATCAAAAACCACGATCAAAATCCTATCATCCGTGCTCATGTCGGTGGTGACTTCTTCAACCAAAGTTACTTCCTAGCATGGATGGATCTTGCTCGTGCATTCAGCCCATCATGGTTCTACGCATATACCAAACGCATAGACCTCTGGGTTAAACACATGGACATTATACCGTCCAACTTCGAACTCAATGCATCCCGTGGTGGCATGCATGACAAACTAATAGAACAACACACATTAAAATCAGCTGAAGTCGTGTACAGTCGCGACGAAGCAAAAACAAAAGGATTGGAAATAGATCATGACGACTCAAAAGCATACACCCGAGGACCAAGCTTCGGACAACTCATCCACGGAACACAACCAGCAGGCTCAAACGCGAGCAAAGCACTCACGCTCCTCAAGCTCACAGAAAACTGGACAGGATATAATTCCAATTCCAAGAGCGTGTCAGCGTAGAATCGAAACATGGTTCGATGCAATAGACTCCAACGACATACATCGTTATAATCGTGACTGGCAAACTATCATGCCTAAAACAGATCATAATGCATTAAACCGTTGGCAGTTTGCATACTGCACCGTTCATACACCATGGCTTAGATCATGCCAACAATACGATAAGATTAAACACACAACTCCAGCTACTCCGTATAACAAGCTACTACATATGTTTAAACAAACAGGTGGTGGCATGTTCAATCACAAAGCTGAAGGCGTCCATAATCTACATACTCACTGGACTACAAACAAAAAGCTATTCGATCCAGATACAAACAACTGGCAAGACTGGCGAGACAACCTAGCAAACAACCTTAAACGATTAGGCTTAGCCAAAACATCATTCGCTATCGAAATGGTACGACCAATGGATGCACAAATCATCTGTATTGATCGTCACATGTTCAAAGCATTCGGTTGGGAAAATGTCGATGAATCATGCAGTCCAAACCAATACAAATACTACGAAGACTACTGGTTAGAACTAAGTAAATCAGCAGGCGTAGCACCTGTAATCTCACGAAATCTATTCTGGGATCAAATACAAAAACAAAACAGCTCAATGTACTGGGCTAACTATCTACTAAACTAACAATAAAAATCACACCATATGAAAAATAATAACGAAATAATCTTCGCTTACGGCGACAACTCAATAACCATCCTACATAAAGGTAAACCAAATGTTATCACATCTGACCGTGTTAACTACCGTTCTATCCTTGATGCAGTCAAAGCAAATGACGCAAAACTTGTATACGAATTACTCGATGAAGTTCAAGCTATCCGTACAATGACCGAAGGTCGCGTTACTATCACTGGTAACAAAGTATTCTTCGACGGTGAAGAAATACACGGAGCTATCGTATCAAAACTTACTCATATGCTTGAGTCTGGATTCACTAACCTAACTGGCTGGATGAAATTCACAGAAAAACTAATGAGCAACCCATCAATGAAAAGCAGAGAGCAATCATACCCATTCATTGCTCGTACTGACATCCTCATTACACCCGAAGGTAACTGCCGTGGTTACAAAGGTGTAAACAATGAATTCTACAGCATTCACGGTAATACATCATCTAAAATTACCAAAGGAACTGTAAACAGTAGCGGTCAAATCTTCAACGGTATCGGCGAAACAATCAAAATGGACAGAGCTCAAGTAGATGATGACTCTAACCACGGATGCAGCTCAGGACTACATATCGGATCACATAAATACGCTGACAGCTGGGGCGGATCCGACGGCAAGCTAATGATTGTCGAGTTCAACCCTAAGCATATCGTATCTGTACCAAGCTGTTCAAACTACGAAAAGCTTCGTGTATGCAAATACAAAGTCATTGAAGAATGCACTGACCGTCAGGTTCTGCAATATACATCAGGCAGCTACAACGATAACGGTCATGACCTGTTCGAATTCATATACGATCAATGCAATGCTAACAGCAGTGTCAGCCTCAGCTATGTTCAACAAAAATTCCCAGACACAACAATGTCAGACATTATCAGCTTAGGTGAATCACGACCTGAATACCGTATCAGTACTCAGTTCAATGATGACTACATGGACTACGACATCAGCGTAGAATACACCGACTAATATCTATCCACACACCAACGACCTGAGCATGTCGTTATAACTGCTCATTTCTAATCAATAACCAAATAATAATATGAAGCTATCAACTAATAAAAATACACTCGCAACTAACATCGATAAAGCTGCGGACTTCGGCATTAACGACAACGATCTATCCCACATCATGGGTATACTAAGATCACAAATATATTCAGATAAACTACTCGCAGTCATTCGTGAATACTCAACCAATGCTATGGATGCTAACAAAGAAGCAGGCTATGACGGCCCAATCAATGTAACCATACCCAATGCATTCCAACCAACACTATCATTCCGTGACTACGGTAAAGGTATGTCCGATGAAGAAGTTATCAATACATATATCAAATACGGTAACTCAACTAAGCGTAACAGTAATGATTACACTGGCTGTCTAGGTATCGGATCCAAAGCTGGCTTCGCATACGGTGACACATTCACAATCATCAGCTACCAACGCATGTATATCACTACCTGGCTTGCTCGCATTGATGAATCCAAACGCGGTACAATCAGCATTGTTAATCAAGTAGTAAATAAATCTAACATCAAAACTGGTGTAGAAATTCAAATACCTATTCGCAAAGCAGATATCGATACATGCACAGCTAAAGCTAAAGGGTTCTTCAGATACTGGAAGCTTCAACCAACAATCAATATCGATATTGAACAACCAAATTATCTCGAACAAACAGAAGACTATTCCATTCTTGATCGCCCATATAAATACTACGAAAATGCAAAAGTACTCATGGGTAACATCATATACCCAATCCATACTGAACAGCTACCATCAAGCGCTCAAATCCTACTATCATCAGATACAGTAATTGTTAACGCACCACTCGGATGCTTAGACATCGCTGCAAATAGAGAAACTCTGGAGTACAGCCAACGAACAATAGATGGCTTAACAGCAATCGCTCACAATGTAATCTGCGATCTTAGTAATAATCTTACTAAATCAATCAAGCACTGCAGCACCCGTATCCAAGCAAGCTTAGAAGCAAGTAAATACGACAATGTATTCCACAACAATCTCAAAGAAAAAATACAAAATACAGCTACTTGGAACGGTCATAAACTTATCAAGTATATCCAATTCAATGATTCTGGAACTGTTAGTCACTCACTAGAACCATCATACAGATCAAATAATAAAACTTACCGGAATAAACGAAATAACGATATTCAATCAATCAGTCTCAATAAAAACATGAGACTATGCGTTCATGATGAATCACTGTTTACAGATACTAATGCAACAAGACGAATCAGAACGCTACAAGATAAATATTACAATGTAGATACTATATACTATGTAATTCCAAAAGCTAAACTTCAAAGCGTTGAGCCTAAGCTTACTCCACAAGATTACCAAGACCTTGATCAAGTCAAGCCTATGCCTGCGAAACGAACTATCATCGCAAATCCTAATGGATCAAAGAAGAAATCAGTTCGTATCAATGTATGTCAACTTGCTCCTAACTATCTCAAAAGTGCACGGTTAAGCAAAGAAAGCGACCCAATCAAATGTGAAACAACTGACCAATATGTCTATGTTCCACTCGATCGCTTTGACTGGGATGGGCATGTCCACGCTCTCGATAATCTTGAACTTATACGACAAGCAATTGGTACGCTAAACAACGGAATCATACCCGCTATTAACGGTGTCAAAAAGCACTTCGTATCTAAACTACCTAAAGATGAATGGGTAACGCTCGATGTATATCTTAACAATCTGTACAAAACCTGGGCTAAAGCTAACAAAAAGCAGAATCAAATGATGCTTGATGTTAACAGTATCAAAGACTGGAACGAATGGGATCAAACAAAATGCGTCAGCCTTAAACAAGTAACCGCAGATCCAAATGTATCCTATCTTGCCGAAGTCGTTCATAATACACGATCTAAAGATAAAGACATCATTAAATACAGCCAAGTAATCAATGCATGTAAAATACTCGATCTTGTAGATAAGTCATACGACTTCATCAAAACAGAAACAGCAGTGCTTAATACAAAGTATCCAATACTCAATGCATTAGCACCAGGCTATGGTCAAGCAGACGACAAGTCATTCATCAAACACATTAACAAATACATTCAATCAGTATCATGAACACACCATTACCAGTCTATATAAAGAGCCACAAAGGAATTAAATCTAACCCCCTTGTATCTCAATATAATCTCAATCTAGTCAAAGCATCTCTTCGATCCTTTGAACTACCTGAAAACGCCATCACCATATCGAAACGAGGTGACTCAACTATATATCGTTACACTCACACTGTAACCATGAGCTCACATCAAAACTACGGATGGTCAGACTATGCTCAAATCATTGAGTATACTCGCGATGGTCAACGAGCCTATGAATACAGTGGTCGCACCCCTAACGGTAACACTCACAATAACTTCATGGAAACATTTCGGTCTATTAGTCCAATAATAAATCAGTTGTTCAGTCGATAGCATAATAACAAAGCCCAAGCCTTGTCAGTAGCTGGTTACTACTGGCAAGGCTCTCTTTTTATCCCGAGTCAATATCAATGGCTAGCTTACTATCATACAGTCCACTAATTAAAGCGTTACAAATACAGATAAGTGACGAGCGAAGCTCGTATGTATTAAATTCAATACAAGAAAGTGACGAGCGAAGCTCGTGGGTTTTTAGTTTTGTTGTGCTCATTTGGCAAACGGTAAACGAACTGCGAGCAGTCCATTTGATTTGTGAATTTTATAAAGTGAACCGAGAGACAGGGATATCCGACCTAATGACGATTCCCTGCTTAACACTAACCTAATTAAATCTCTCTCGATTCACATTATATTATGCAATACTTAACTAATCTCATCGCATTCTTGCTCCCTGCACTATCATCACTTCGCTTGTCCATCATTGAAGACAACGGAGACGAATTATTCTCCGACGCAAACAATCAGGACAACGCCGACAGTCAGAATAACCCCCTAACACCATTCGACATCAACATCCACCACGCAGGTCAGGAATACAACAATGATCCAATGCAAACAGGAACTAACCACTCCCTTGAACTCTATGAAGTTAAAGAAAGTTCCAAAGGATTAACCTTGTTGTACCGTCAGCCTAAGCATGACGGCATTGCAACCGAAAATTATAACTTTAACAACGGTAACCAACGCTTCGTTCTCGAATCTTGGATCACTAGATTCAACCTCAACGGTAAACTCTTTAAGGAAACATTCTGCTCCGATCTCACTAAAGCAATGCGTTCCCTTCAGGGTGAAACATTCACAGCCGTTGTTGAAAAACAAATAGGAGAAACAACCCTGTACAACATCAACTCAAAAAAATCAGCCAAAATCTCCTAACCACACACCTCAAGCAGGCAGAGTCCAATCCTCTGTCTGCTTCCCTCTCTCTCTCTCTCTCCACTACTAACACTATCATGGGAACTTACTACATATCACTATGTCTCCAATATTGGAAAAATAGACTCGTATGGCTTCACCTCAACAAAGCTCATAAAAAATGGGACATAATAGAAGCAAAAGAAAACATTCATTGTATTTCCAAACGGCTCTCCATTCCAAAATTTAAAATAAAACAAAACATTAAATTACTCGAAAACATTTAATATTACACACGACCTCGTTACTATCATGACAAAATACCAAGTACTTCGACAAATAGCAGAGTATCGCATTGCCTGTAAGCAAGACGGTGTCTCCATTGAAGATCGCCCATCAAGCCATCGCCTCGTTCAAGGATGGAACGCCATATGGATTCTCATCAACCGTGTCAAAAACGGTCACTACGACAGGAATAACGAAATATTATACGGAAAAGTATTCATATGCGACAACAAAGCATTCGAAACAATCGACCACAGTAATCATCTACCTGCTTCTCCATTCTCACCATATCGATAACCCACAAACGACCTAGATGCCACAACGGTGTCTAGGTCTTTTTTTACGCCGAGTCAACCCGCTAGCATAC
>Ga0115569_10001038_pt1 | contig 21581 bp, 15 predicted proteins | sample COGITO_mtgs_1205_2_FD_87295 | JGI IMG/M metagenome (GOLD analysis project Ga0115569, IMG submission 87295) | Pelagic marine microbial communities from North Sea - COGITO_mtgs_120503 | ecosystem: Environmental > Aquatic > Marine > Epipelagic | place: Germany:Helgoland, sampling site Kabeltonne... | reverse complement strand
GATGCGCTGCCCATACGACAGAGCACGCCAAAAATCCTAGGCTCAGTAGAAGTTTTCTTAAGGTGGTTGTCATAATGCGCTCCTTCGAATGTATTCCATCACGTTAGCCCCATATCTCTATACGCTTAGACAAAGATTAAGAATTAATACCAACAGCTACAACAACTATGACTACTTTTTCATCAGTCACTAAATCCACCAATGCACGCGCCGCATGCGTTCAGCTGGTGTCTGTCTTGGAAAGGCCCGTGTGGCTCTCAGATCCTGCGTAGGCCATCATTCTTCGCGCTTTCACGTTTTAAAAACGCGATTTGATCAAAGACCCTGTCTGTCTCTGGGGAGAGCCAGGTTTTTCAGTGGGGTGGGCCATTTGCTGTCGATGTTGGGTCTTCAGCCTTAATTTTGCGAAGCTGAGCATCGAGCCAGTAAAGCTCGTAGTCATTGTGCTCCGTAATTTCAGCGCGTTGTCGCAGACCGAGGAGAGCCTGTCGATGCCGCTCTCGGACTTCAGCCGCATGGGGTGCGCTTCCCAACATCAGCTCGATCAGCAGCATTGCCTTCTCCCAACGCTTGTGGGCCATGTGATCGTCAATAATCGTCAACGCCATATTAATATCAATCATGCGGGAGAGGTCGGGTAGAACCTCAGTTTGATCCACGCCATAAAGTTCACTGGTCCGGTCGAAATGAAACCAGGTGGCATAGTACTCCCAGATACTTTTAGCAGCCCAACTGACCTTGCCGTGACTTTCATCGAGATTCATATGTGCAGGTAGCGAAATGGTTTGCATCAACTGGGACAACGGTATGCCCGCATTCATGGCCGAGACGGTTTGATCGTGTACCCAGCCTATCGCATCGCGAATGCGAAGCATGTTCGATGCAATGTAATCGCTGCCCGATACCACGCTACCGTGACTGGGTAATAAAGTCGTAGGCTGCAGCGCAAGAATTTGATCGATCGCTCGCATAAACTCAAAGGGCCGGCGCGTTTTTTCGCCCCGCATGGTAAAAATATTGGGGAACTGTGGGAACAAGGGTCCAAAGAAGTCTCCCGAAAACAAAATACCTTCATCAGGCAGCCACAGCACGAGATTATCCGACCCCTCAGCGCCAGACAGCGCCAATGCTACAAAAGACCGATCGCCTACCGAGAAGGCAAAGGGCGCCTCCGGCGACACGAGGCGATCGGGGCTTAGGCCTCTGAAGTTAAGTCCCGGCAATGTTAAAGGTTGCTCTGGCAACCAAGGAAAGAGTACGCGATTACGCTGATGTAGATAGGGATTCAGTTCAGTCAGGTAGCGCTGCTCCTCCAAGAATTCGCGATGTGCAACGAGCTCGGCGGTACCGTCATTCCAGAACCGGGCCCCGCCCACGTGATCGGCGTGAGAATGACTGAGGAAAATTTTCCGCACAGGTACATGACCTATTGCCTCTAGGAGCTTTTCTCGCTGTTCTGCTGCCTGAATTACCAGTCCGGTATCAAAAATAATTGCGCCATCACTTGTCAGAATGGCATAGCTAGAACCCACTCCGGTGGCCCGATAGATGCGAGAAGCGACCTCCGTCACCTCGATAGGCAGTGTAATAAGGTCGACCGCTGCCATTCGCTCGCCGGCTTTTTCTTCTACCCCCTTTGTAAATCGGTTGACCGCTACGTTTCCCAGCGCGCCTCCCAGGCTCGTATAAATGCGATGGGCAACGCTGTCCCAGTTGATCACAGCAACCAACGCGGTCGTTACGATTAATCCAGTTTTCCAGCGCATAATTTGCCCACCGCGCAATCATGAAATTTTTATGCTTATATCTTGCCACACCCGTTACGAAAATATTTCGGAATTAAAATGCTGAGTCGAATTTTTTGCATCACGGTATTGATGTGCTTAGGGGCGTTACCTGCAATAGCAGGCGAAGTACGGCCCAATATTATTGTGATCGTCGCCGACGATCTGGGCTGGGCTGATGTTGGCTTTCACGGCAATACCCAAATCGATACGCCGTCGTTGGATCGTTTGGCTAGTGAAGGTGTCGTTCTCGATCGTTTCTATACCACCCCCATTTGTTCTCCCACCCGCGCGGCGCTCATGACCGGACGGGATCCAATTCGATTGGGCGTTGCGTACGCGACGATTATGCCCTGGTCAAATAATGGTGTGCATACTCAGGAGACCTTTTTACCTGAGTTGCTGCAGTCAGCAGGCTATCAAACCGCGATGGTAGGAAAGTGGCATTTGGGCCATGCGCAGCAAGGCTTTCACCCTAACAGCCGCGGATTTGAACACTTTTATGGACACCTCCACACGGAAGTCGGCTTTTATCCACCGTTTAATAGCGTAGGTGGCAAGGACTTTCAGCGTAACGGCGAGTCGATAGATGATGAGGGTTATGAAAGTTATCTCCTTGCTGAGGAAGTCAGTCGCTATATTCAAGATCGCGATCCGGACCGGCCTTTCTTTATTTACATGCCCTTCATTGCGCCCCACACGCCACTGGATGCCCCCGCCGACCTCAAACTGAAGTACGCTGACATGTCGGACGATCGCGAAGCAAGCCGCAGTAAGATGGCAGATCGCACGCGCACGATCAGTCGTCTGATGGGCAACGACAGTGCGCGCCCGCTCTATGCAGCGGTGGTTGACGGCATGGATCGTGCCATAGGTCAGGTGCTCCAGACCCTCGATGATGAGGCGTTAACAGAAGAAACGCTGGTGCTCTTCTTTTCTGATAATGGCGGTGCTGTTTACGCCATCGGCGGCGCTGATAATGCGCCTCTCAGGGGAGGCAAGGGCGACGCCTTTGAAGGCGGTATTCGAGTGGTCGCCGTTATGCGTTGGCCAATGAGAGTAACGTCGGGCGCTGTCAATGGGTCGATTATGTCGGTTATGGACGTCATGCCGACATTACTGGAAGCGGCTGGGGTCAGCCCCGATACGGAATTTCCGATCGATGGTGAGAGCATGCTGACCACTATCGTCAAGCAGCAACATCGCCCCCGGGAGGAGCTTCTGTTTTTTATTTCTGAAACCCCGTTTAAAAACCATATCAACGTAACGGCGTTTAACGACGAGTGGAAATTGGTGCAGCAGATTCACTTAGGATTGTCTTCTGTAGAAATCGACAACTTTCTTTTTAACATTGCAGACGACCCTTATGAGCACAAAAATCTGGCGGACGTCTACCCAGATAGGGTCGCATCGTTGGCAAAGGAAATTCATCACTGGCGAACTCTATATCCCATTTCTGGCACGCGTTCGCAAATCATGCCACCACCGGGGTGGAGGGCACCGCTGGATTGGAGTGTCTATCCTGCCGCAACCCAAACACTGCAGCAGAACCCTTCGCAAGGCATGCCTCCCCCAAGCGCCTTAAAAGCGCTCGATTGGCAATACGGTGAAGCCGGGCGGCTAATCTACAACTGTGAGCCCTATCGACTTTTGGGCGGCGGTCTTTGTCGATAGCGCATTAAGAGCGCGCTACTGGCGATCAGATCTTGCAAGGTACTTAGCGGATTTCTCTGCACCCTAATCCCGTTGCACGGTTGAGTAGGCACAGGCTGCGCACCATAGGAAAACAGTGAACCGCCGTGGCAGTTCACCAATAAAAAAGCGATACCCCAATAATCTAACCTGAGCAGAGCTATCAGGGGTCTGGCAAGTCGACCACCCAAGCGGACTTCACCGCTACTACGGGTGGTATGTTTGCTGCCAAGGTGGGTCTAGCCAACCCCGTGATGAACTACTGTTGGTAGTGGTCCGCCAACTAGGGCGGCAGCGACCTTAGTTGATACCCGCCGCTAACCGCTCAAAAATTATAGCTAACCGTTAGGCCCAGCACCCGTTCTGCCAGAATGTTGGTTTGGGTATAAGAGCCGCCCGTTGCGGTGATGTCGTAGGCATCGGGCCCTTGTTCGTAGATCACCTCATCAGAATCGAGGAGATTTTTAACCCATAAACTCATATCCCATTGTCTACCACTTTGCCTTAGGCCGGCATACACGTTGACCATGTGATAATCATCGAAGCTGCCTCGCGTTATGCCTAGCCCTGCAGAGGCGTCGGTATTGTCACGCTCATCGGTGTACTTGTAGAGCCCACGCAGATACCACTCATTAGAGCCCGCTGGGATAAAATACTCAGACTGTAACGATAACGATAGCTCCGGCTCGCCGCCTAAAGATTCACCCCCAATATCACAGAACCCTAGCACTTCACCGGGTGCTCTATCGTTGCAGGGCGCTTGTGCGCCACTATCCCACTCCCCCTTGGCATAAGCCAAGGCACCACCGGCACTCCACTGGTCGCTGAGAAGAATTTGACCCTCGAGTTCTATACCCCAAATGTTGGCATCACCGTTATAAATCAGACCACCTGAAATGGCATTTGGATTACCGGCATCATCCAAAACCTGAACACCACGGACAAACCCAAAATATCCGTCAAACATTTGGTAATAAAGGGCGCCATTTAATGCGGCTCGACCGTCGAGGTAGCGGCCCTTAAAGCCTACTTCAAGAGCATTACTTGACTCTTCGTCATGGAGCACGTCCGCCTCGCCGTTGGGTAACAATGCAACAGCCGGCGTTGGATTAATTGAAATACCGCTTGGCCGATAACCGCGGTTATAGGCAGCGTAGACAGTGGTATTTTCTGTCCAGTTATGGCGTAAGGTTAGCGAGCCTGTTATCGCATCCTCCTTGGTATTTTTATATTGGTCGCTAATGCCTTCAATGGGAAACGCTGCGGCAATACCACCCTCAACGATGTCAGCAATAGGGACTAAGGCTGCCGGTAAATAATTTGTTGCCCCAAAAAACACGTCAGCGGCTCGGTAAGAATCATATTCTGTCCAGCGAAGACCCGCCTCTAGTGTGGTGCGATCGCTCAGGTGAAATTCATTGAACGTGAAAAAGGCCAGCTCATCGCGAGTCACGGGGATAGCCCCTACATTAGAAAAGCTAATGTTCAGGGGCGGTGCCACAACTCGGTTTGAGGTGAAACTGGTCTCGGTATCTTGATCAAGATAAAAAACACCAATCATCCAGTCCCATACATCATTTCCCGATGAAGACAGTCGCAGCTCTTGGCTTAGCGTTTCTGCCTTGGTGATGGAGTTCTGATTCGTAGTGGCTTCATCAATGCTTGAAGGGTCGCCATCGAGGGTGATGTAGTTTGCGCGATCATTTTCCTGAAATGAATTTTTAGTGCTCTCGTTGTAACCGGTCACTGACATAAGGTCCAAATTGCCCAGCTGCCAGTCAAAGCGCAGGTTATAGAGATCATAGTCTAGCGTCGCACCTTCATTGGAGTTAGCGAAGCCGACTCTGTCGCTAGCGCTAACAGTCGGTCTAATGCCAAGAGCATCAGTGCCGCGTAGCGCAGAAGGTCGCTGGGTATCGCGATCGTAGTATTGGTAAACAAAATTTGATTTTAGGTTTTCCGTCATCTGCCATGTAGCACTCAAGCGCAAGGAAGAGACCTCGTCTTCAGGGTCGTCAAAGCCGGTTGTCGTGTTCGTGACGTCATTGGAGTTGTTTGTGTCATAGACTCCGGCAACTCGAGCGGCGAAGACGCCGTCAACGAGCGGAGCGCCGTAAGCAAACTGGGCATTGATCCCATCATTATCGGCGACGGAGGCCTGAATACTGCCACTAGCTTCTGTGAGGCTGGCGTCGCGGGTTACCAGGTTGATTGAACCGCCGGGAGAAGTACGACCCTGCAGGGTGCCCTGGGGGCCACGCAGTATTTCGACTCGTTCCATGTCGTATAACCGACCGAAAGCGATATCGCTTCTAACGACTTGGTCATTCCAAAATACCGACACCACACTGCTGGCGCCCGATTCGGGATCAGTGCTAATACCCCGTAGAGAAATGCTGGCATTGCGAGCATTGGGGACACTGAGCGTCAGCCCTGCTGTTTGCAGTTCAAGATCCTTAAATTCAAAGGCTTTGAGTCGATCAATTGAAGCCCCAGTCAATACATTAACGGTACCTGAGATATCCTGAATCGTGGACTCGCGTTTGGTGGCTGTGACCACAACCTCTTCAAGTACAAGGTCTTGAGCCATAGCAGGAGAAACTATTGAAGCAACCGCCAGGGCCAGTACACTTGATGGACCAAGTTTTTTTGTCGATTCATTGTTGGACATAGGAATGTCTCCCGTAACGTCCAGTGCGTCGAGCCACACCGGATCAGTTGATTATTATTATCTGTCGCTCACAACGATCTAGGCACCAGTAAACCGGGGCTTTTACGTCGCTGCATACTTTAACGTACCACAACACTAACAATTTCACCCCTTCACGGTCACCCTGTTGTTATAGTCCGTTTTGTTGTATGACCCGAAGCTCACTGAACCCAAGCGGAGACTGCTTCAGACCTATCGTCAGATCCCTTTTGTCAGCGGGTCAGCGGGTCAGCGGGTCGGCTGGGTGGAAATCGTTGGCGTTTCAGGCCACTCTTAGCTCAAAACCTAGGGGCGACCAGACCAATGAATCCACTTACCCTCATTCAGCAGGCTTGCTGCGTGGTGCTATTAAGCTTGCTGTCTCCGATTGTGGCAGCGTCAAACCTCCCTCCGGCCAACCCTTATCTGGCCGATTCCAATTATGCAATGGCTCACGGTGATCCTGCCCAGCAGGATGCATTGCCGCAGTCGGGACCCATCGATAGATCACGGTCTCTCGGGCAGAGTGAAATTCAGTACACGCATACCGGACCCGCGTTTTTTGGGATATTGACATCCGGCGAGTACGCTGACGGCAAGCGGGTCTTTTGGGGTAATGGCCTCGATCGCATTGTTAAGCTGGACTACGACTCTCAGGCAATTGTCTCTGAGTATTTCTTTCCCGATAGCGAGATCTACACGGAACAGCGCGCCGAAGAATCAATAAGGGCATTCGATGCCGATAATGACGGTCTATTTGCGCTGGTTCATGGTTTTCGTGAGGCTCAAAAACTACGCAGCCTATCCAAACTTTACACGCTTCTCGATCGAGACCACGTCTACTACATAGGGAGCAAAACCGGCCTGATTACGGCTTACGGTGATGCAGATCCCAATAACTCCCGATCCCCCATTGTTAAACTGCGCGAATTTCAATTACCCGAAAACGTGACCGGACCCGTCATGGGGCTTTCGATGACTTACGACGGCTGGTTAATCGTTGCCACTGAACATGGGTATATTGCGGCGATCAGTCGCGATTTTACTAAACACCATGTGATCCGTTTGAACTACGCTGAGGGTGCTGAAAACAAGGCAACTAAACCTACCGGTTACGGCTGGGTACGCAATGCCTTTGCCATCGACCGGCGCGGTGGTATTTACATCGCGTCGCAAGATCATATGCACAAAGTGGTGTGGACGGGCCAGGAGCTCAGTCGTCAGGAAAAGGATGGCGCCTGGACCTCGGAGTATCTTAATGAATGGGGTCATGGGACGGGTGCCACGCCGTCCCTGATGGGATTTGAAGAAGAAGACCAGTTTGTGGTGATCACTGACGGTCAGGACCAAATGAACGTGGTGTTATTTTGGCGTAATGAAATTCCCAATGACTGGCAGGGGCTTGAGGGCGCACCCAACCCGCGAATAGCCGGTCAGATTAAGGTAACAATGGGTGATCCGTTGCTCACATCTATCCAATCGGAGCAGTCTGTTGTTGTGGCCGGTTACGGGGCCTTGGTGGTTAACAACCGGCCTCGAAATATACCCTGGTACCTACCCGAACGTGCCGTTGGGTTGTTAGCAGGTTATCTGGGAAGTAACACCAAACACCAGCCTTACGGTGTGCAAAAGTTTGAGTGGAACCCCATTTTCCAGCGGCTCGAGGAAAGCTGGGTCAATAGGGAAGTTAGCTCTCCCAGCTGCGTACCTATTGTGGGCATTGGGTCAGATACCACCTATCTGATTGGTGCTAGGAAGAACCAATGGACTCTCGAAGCACTGGACTGGACCACCGGGGAAAACAAGTTCTACTATGTGATTGGTGGACAGCGCTACAACGTTATGTACTCGGGCACCCTTATCGATATGGATGGTCGTATACATTACGGGACACCCTGGGGGCGAGTACGACTAACGCCTCAGTCGCAGTAACGCACACCGTCTTTTACAACGTGGCCTTTACTTGAGTCGCTGTTTTGACGGCGCCTCAGGTGCTGCCATGGCCCATGCCTGGCTCTTCAGTCCTTCAAGCATACCCCGTAGGACCACCAGCGCTGTGAGCAGTTGTACTCGAGCCTGCCTCGGGCACCATGCTGCCAGTCGAGTACCCTTAGAATTGTCGGTGTCGGTGCCATACCGGTAGTGCCATGATCTTGCAGTTCTTCCAGCGGTATTGGATAGCTCGCCCAGTCACGCGGCGCGCGCCACCCCGGCGGTGGAACAAGCTGCGAGCGAGTGCCATTGATCGGATACAGTGCACGCCAGTCGAGTATTGCTTTACTCAGATTCTCAACAATATCGGGATAAACGGCCGCCAGATTGTTGTATTCGTACGGGTCGTCAGAAATTTTGAACAGATAGTTAGTGACAGTGATTGCTATTTGTTCCTGCTGCACCTCCTGCACCAACTTCCATTCCTCATTAAAGGCAGCAAAATTGAAGTTGCCATAAATAGGAATTTCAGAGCCGAATATAAGTGGCGCATCCAAGGGTACCTCTGCTCCCGATTTTAACGCAGGCCACATGTTCCTGCCGTCGAGTGCAAAGCTGTTCCCTGGCCTAACATCGGCTGCGTCCGCTAGGGTCGGGAAAACATCCATAACGCTCATAATTTGATCAAATATTTGACCAGGCTCCAGCATGGCAGGCCAGCGCATTAGGGAGGTGACTCGTATGCCGCCTTCAAAGGTCTCTCCCTTACCGCCGCGTAGCGGTGCGTTATTTGCGCCGCCGTAAGAGTAAGCCGCCCCACCATTGTCACTAAAAAACAGGACAATCGTATTGTCTGCAATACCCTCCCGGTCCAGTGTGTCCAAAACGCGACCGATAGCTTGGTCCATGGCATCAACCACAGCGGCGTACATAGGCCTGGCGCTCGGTTGGAGCATCACTTTTGAAATAAGGCGCGTGTCGTCGGTTTGTCGAGAACGGGCCAAGGGTAAATCGGTTTCAATATTTTTGTATTTGTCTTGGAGTTCCACCGGCGCGTCCAGAGGCGTATGGGGGGCGATAAACGGCATATAAACGAGGAAAGGACGTTTGCGGTCACGTTCGCGAATGTACCTAGAGACTTCATCGGCGAGGAGGTAAGTTTCGTAGCCTTGGTCATCTATGGATACGCCATTACGCTGAAAGTCCTTACCACCCTGATTGGAAAAAGGGGGATAAAACCCCACTTCAGTGTGCAGATGACCATAAAAGTGTTCGAATCCCCGGTTATTGGGGTGATAGGTCATCTGAGCGTGCCCCAGATGCCATTTACCGACGATTGCCGTCTGGTAACCCGCCGCTTGAAAAGTTTCAGGCATGAAATGCTCATCGGGGTGAACGCCAATATTATCCCAAGGAAAAATCACTCCGTAGGCCACACCAAGTCGAATGGGGTCACGCCCCGTCATTAGGGCAGCGCGGGTAGGTGAGCAAATGGGTGTGGTGTAAAAACGATTCAAACGTACGCCCTGTTGCGCCAAAAGATCGAGGGAAGGCGTATCAATGTTGCCGCCATGATACCCAACATCGGCCCAACCCAGATCGTCAGCCACCATGATCAAAATATTGGGTTGTTGTGGCGTGGCTGACGCCGGTGCGCCAAGAATGACGCACAGAAGCAACAGGGCTGTAAGGAGTTGCGATACGTTTGATCTTTTATGAGTCATTGAGGCAGTCCACAGGTCCTGTGATGAATTTGGAGGTTGTAAAAACCTCGCGTTAAGCAAGGCCGGGCAGCAGGTGCTAAACGCCGTGAGAAGAAAATCCGCGTATCGCTTCTCTGCTTGCTACTGCGTCGTCTGCCTGTCCGTGCAACGCCACAGAAATGTTATACCCGCTTCTCATGCGATTACCGTAATTGTTAGCCTGCAGTTTCTCACGTAATTTGGAGTAAGGGGTTTTAAGTATTGCCCCCGTATTTATGGAGCAGCGAGGTTAGGCGCCCGTTCTTACTGATCAGCTGCGTCCACATATTTGTAGTACTCAAGGCCAGAGTTTTCGCCCACGTTACACCAACTCGTAGTCCCCAAATACAACTGGCCATTTACCTTGGCATAGTTGCGCACGCCATTGTTACAGGGGTTGCCAAATCCAGTTCGCAAAACCGTTGCAGGTGATTCAGTATCTTCAAACACCATGAGCCAACCTTTTTTGGCCTCCTCAAGATCGTAACCTTGGGTAGCGCTATCGTTGATCACGCTCTGGTATAAAAAATGAGCCGGATTATTTTCCCTGATCCGAGTTTGCCCGAAGGGGCTCGCCGGTATCAGTATATCCATGAAGTGAATCGCCCGGTGGTTCCAAACGTTAAAGTCAGTGTGCTCAAACATATCAAAGAGTCCAGCCGTCGCGTTCCATGACCCGAGAAACAACTTGTCGTCATGGGCGACTAACGTAAAGGTATAGACCATACCCTGATGTCCGAAACCTTCGTCCCCGAAGAGGGGTTTTTGGCTCAGGTTGTTGTCCTTGAGCACGAATTGATAGTTATCGTAACGATCACTCATGGGTGAGCGAACAGGTTCAAAAACCCAGTCCTGCTCTTTTCCGTACAGCAGCTCAACTTTCTCTTTAACCGGAACGTTAGTGGCCAGTAAATCACCGGTTTTGATCCTGAATATCGAGGCGGCCCGCCACGTTTTCATCATGAATTCCCTGTGGGCCTCCGTGTCCTGCGAATCATAATCCAGCAGATTACAGAGACGCTCGATACGCGCTTCTTCGCAGTACCTATGCATAATCTTATCGTAGGCGCCGGACGTTCCTTGGTGATAGGAACCAAAGTACAGATAGTCTCCATAGAACGCGCTGGCTGCGAACTTTGCCCCTAGGGCTCCTGCTGGATCTGGGTCGTAGTCGGAGTAGCGCATGATGGGCTGGAATTCCGCAGGTGTTTTTGCAGAATAACCGTGTTGAGGCACAGCACTGCTCACCAGAATGGCTGCGGGTTCGCCATTTATGTTGTACCAAGAACTGCTTACAAAATACTGTTTACCCGCTTCAGAGAAGGCCAGAAAGTCGCCAACAACACCGTATTTTTCGAACTGCCGATCGGAAACGATATCGAAGCCATTATTAAACATGCCTCCAGAAAGTGGCTTTTCTGGCGTGCCCACCCAGCGCAACATTGCATTCAGGCTATTGCCGTTTTGGGTGCCCGACTGATCGGGACCCCCAAACCAGTACAGTGCTTCACTGCCATCTGGGTGGGTGACGCTTTTGAACCGGCGCACAGTATCAAAAAAAAACTCGGCGTATCCCAGATACTCCATTTTAATATTATCGAACACGAAAATTCGGTTGTAGCCTACATTGCCGTCCTGCTCGAAATCGTACTCCTGCGGAAATTTCTTGAGCTCAATGGCCCGTTGTTCTGGGCTGAGTAAGTCCAGCCATTGAGATTTGATATCGGCCACCGGATATTCATTTGAACCGGCAAAAAACGTCAGGTTTCCAAGGGTCCCTGCACCTCGATAGGTATAGCCGGGCATGGTCAACAGGCTGTCGATAAACGATCGTTGAACCACGCCGTTTTGTGAGTCGTGCCAGAACTGACCGCCATTGCCCACCGTATTGGGCCCCACATGAGTGGTGGTACCCGTGATGACATTGGTCACGTATATCTGGGCCGTAGGCCGTTGTCCCAGCGGAGGGGTCAATTGACACCCGTGATGGGGCGTCTCGTAATTCATTAGGCTGAGTGGCATTTTCATGGAAATGTAGGGCCAGTAGCACCAGACAGAGGCTGCGGATCCGTACCAAATACTATTACCTACCGTCGTTGAGCTGAGCGCGTACTGTGCCGATTTGAAAGGTTTACCCTCAGGCTTGCTAGCGGAATACTTTACGGGGTCTATTGTATTTTTATCGGAAAACAGACTATCCCAGGAGCCATCCGGTGGCACGCCGAAAGCGTGAACAAACGCTATATCTCGTTCAGCGCTAGCGCTTCGATCCGCGGCCATTGTTGAGGTCCAGCTACCGGCAATGAGGGCCGCAGTTAAGGTCGCAGTGAGGCAACTTTTGCAAGCGGCTGGGGTCAAACTGAGTATTCCTCCACCGTTTCGTCCTCATGGTATTCCTCATGTAACGCCGATGTGGCAACAGCCTCTACTCGCACCGGTACACCATTAACGATGGCGTTGTTGGTTAGGCCGTCAACACCCGTGACGTCGGTTAGGTCATTCATACTGACCCCAGGGTTGCTGTTGGCTACCTGCTGCCGGGTGTTCTTGCGCCCATGCCCCCATAGATGGGGCATGCAGACGACCCCCTCCTTGATATCCTCGGTGATGACGACGGGCAGCCTGACCTGACCGGTGCGTGAGGTCACAGCTACGATAGTATCTGGCTGGATGCCTCTGGCAGCAGCATCCCGAGGGTTGATCATGAGCTCACAGGGGTTTTTACCTTTAACTAGGCGTTGGCTGTGGTGCATCCATCCCAGCGTCCGGTTTGTCAGTCGACTGATAATCTTTAGGTCAAAAGAAGACGCCGCCTGTTCCCGCTCCATATCACCCTCAATAAACCAGGCCTTGAGGCGCGGTAAATCGTTGATGAAGGCCGACGGCGCCAGTTGAATCTTCTTATCTGCGGTGCGTAGGCCCTCGGGAAAATTGTAGTCAAGGTCCCCCAAAAAAATCCCATGGGGTTGCTGCTTGAGCTTTTTAAGGGTGAGCCCTCCCTTTTTAAAAGGATTAAGACCGCTCCCATAAGGACCAAAGCGAAGGCCAAGATCCAGAAAAAGTTCTGGTTTTAACAGCCGTCTTATTATCCAGTGCACACCATAAATAACGCGCTTTTTCAGCGGGTGCTGCGCGCGTTTGTAGGCGAATCGCCCGGCCAGCTCTGTGAATATTTCAAAGTCAGTCCATGGGGAGTGATCAGTAATGAAAAGTGGGGGTGCGTATTTGGTCCAGTTGAGTGTGTCGTAAAGGTGGTAAAACATATCGTAATGGCTTTTTTCCAGAGGGCCACAGGGAGGAATGATGACGTCTGCGAAGCGTGTGGTTTCATTCAGGTAAGGATCAACCGCGACATAAAAATCAAGTGCCTGTAAGGCCCTCTCTGATTGATTACTGTCTGCCATGGACAACACCATGTTTCCAGCGGTACCCATTAGTCCGCGTAGTTGTCCTTCCCCGGGTGTCAGGATTTCTTCAGCTAAGATCGCCATGGGGAATTCGCCAGAAAACTCAGGACGATGGCTAACCCGAGAGTGGTAGCGACCCCAGCTGGATTGAGTGAGGTCTAAGGAGTCGAGAGCGGGCCTGGGAAACATCAATCCGCCTTTTTCATCCATATTGCCGGTTATGATGTTCACGACATACATAAGCCACTGGGTCAGCCCTGCAAATTGCACCATCGACACTCCCGTGCGGCCGTAGCAGATAGCACTATTTGCGGTGGCAAACTCTTCTGCAATGCGTTCTATGTCCGCTCTTGGAATATCGGTGACTTCAGCGATCCGGTCCAAATCGAATTCGTTGGCGATGGCTTCGATTTTTTGCCAGCCGTTGATATGGCCTGCCATACGTCCAGGTCGGGCCAAACCTCGATGAAAAATAACCTGAATGATTCCCATCAGAAACATGGCGTCGGAGTGGGGACGTATAAAATGATGTTCATCCACATACTTGGCCGATTCGTTGCGACGTGGATCAATCAGTACGCACTTGCCACCTCGAGTCCGAATGGCATTGAGCTTTTTCCAAGCGTTGGCCCCTGTGGACATCTGAGCACCATTGGAGATCTTGGGGTTGGTGCCTAGCATCAGATAGTAATCGGTGCGGTTAATGTCTGGAACGGTACAGAGAAATTGATGACCCAGCATGTGGTGCCAGGCAAAATTATGGGGCATTTGGTCTACTGTGGATCCGGTATAAATATTGCGCGAACCCATTATGCGTTGCATTGGGAACACCGATAGCGTGCATCCCCAATTATGGGCGGTACTGCGGCCCCAGTATGAACCGATGCTGTTCATCCCATGTTGATTTTGGATGGCAGCAAGCTCGCTCGCGGCATAATCGAGAGCCTCCTCAAATTCGATCTCAACCCAATCGTCATCATGGCTTTTTACGCTTGGATTTTTGCGCACCCGCTTTAACGGCTTTTTTAGCCGATCTGGGCAAGTATGAATGTCCTGCAAACCAGTAGCTTTTGGGCAGATGTTGCCTCTACTGAGAACATCTTTTTTATCGCCGCGGATGGCAACAATACGGTCACCATCGTGCTCTATCTCAAGACCACACATGGTTTCGCATAAATGGCAGGTTCGATAATGTAATTGCGTCATAAATGTAGCGTTACCTCTCAAGGGACGGCACAACTCACCCAGAGGACTATGTGGCCAGATACCGGCCTCGCGCCCTGATCGCTGGAGTATAGGCTGAATGGCTGGTGAGTAGAATGCAAGACTGCAACGACGGCCTCGTAGAAAACAAGCGCTACCGGCCAACTGTACTTCGGGCGATCAGCGAAACTACATCGGCGCTTCTGAAAGCGGTATAAAGCAGCGACTTTTCTTTAAAATGCGTCGCGACTATCACGGAATTTTCGGGCTGGGCCAGTAGCAACGGGTGTCGAGGAAATGGAGGGAGCCCCGAACTTGTGGATTTCCCGGAAAGTGCTGATAACCGTTGTCAGCATTTATTATCTACGTTGAGCTCAGAGCTCAGGGACGTTGCTCAATAAAGCAAAGTTTGCAAATACAGCGCAAAGTGTAGAGGAGATAACCAAGTTGCCAACAGACTGTCGTTTAAAGCTCGCTCAGTTCCACCCGGTTTTTATTGAGGGAATGGGCAGCTACGATGAGCGCAGGCCAGATGTGGTGGCCGATCACATCACCGAACAGCTCACCAAGCATTGGGCAAAAAAACCACCGGGGAAACCTCTGATTATTATGATTCAAGGCGACCCTGCCGCTGCTAGGGGTATTTCAGCGATTACGCCTTTGGTCGCAAATCACCTTGGCATCGCACGATGCCTAGTCTGTCTTGATGATCACATCGCCGATTATCACTCGGCAAACGCTGACCGGGAAAATGTAGTGTTAGAGCTTCGCTACTCAGAAATGGTCCAGCAATTGGCAAACATGCAAACCGATCTTCCTCATGACATAGAGGCGGCTATCGATGAGCAGCTAGCCCGCAAGAATCGACAACGTGAAGCCCGAGGTAAACCATCACTAGCAGAGTATTTTCTCCCTTTCGCGCTGCTTCAGGAGGTTACAAAGGCGGCATGCGCCGGTTTATGCGGCGAGATTACGGTTATTCATACTTCTGCAGAAATCTCCGAATTCTCAGTCACCAGTTTTTTTACCGTGGGCCTGGCATTAAAGCTCGTGAGTGCCGCTGATATGGTTAGTTTTGGATCGATCGACGGCAGTGATAGTGTGGGCGTTCTCTAGGGAAGGAGATGCTTGGTTTTGCCCTCAGATACCATCAGGGCTATTTTTCTCACTGTTATAAGGATTATCGAATGAAAGTTGTACTGCATGGTTTGTTATCTGTAACCCTACTCTTGTCGACCTTGGTCTTTGCTGATGGGCACACACCTTCAGAGGCTACTGTTAAAACCGCCATAGAGACCTATTGGGAGGCAAGAAATACGAGTGACGCTGAAACCGTCGCCGCGATGGAAAGCCAGACCGGCTTCTTCGGCACTAATTCAGACGGGAGCTTCCACAAGCCTATGTCTACGGCATCGGCCGACGACTGGGAAAAAAACATGGTTGGCAACAACGCGAATTTACGGGTGGTATATCCCGAGGCCACTGAGATCGCTGACGGGGTTGTTTATGCGCGTTACTACGCAGAAGGCGTGGTGGGCACCGATGGGAACGTTTCGCCCTACCGCACGCGCGTCACCAGTGTTTGGTTGAAAGAGAGTGATGGCGAGTGGCGTGTAAAATCCATGCACTTTTCGCCGGCTAATTACGGCGGCACTCACAAGACCCAAAGTTCCGACTTTGATGACTAAACCGCAGGCGTAATGAGAGCGATAAAGCCACTACAGCCCCGCCCAGCCGAAACTGGGCGGGGCGCTGTTTCAGTCGTGGTGGCGTATTTATTTGTGCTGGTCGCGTTGGTTTTTTCGGCAACATCTTTAGCCATTGATCCTGAAGTTGATGCGGAGATACGCGCATTGCTCGGGGCAGTCTCCAGCAGCGGGTGCGACTTTAAGCGCAACGGCACCTTGCATTCTTCAACAAATGCCGCAGAACACTTGGCACTTAAATACAGCCGTGGTGAGCGTTACGCTGCAACCACCGAAGACTTTATTAATCGCTTAGCGTCAAAAAGTTCATGGACGGGAAAGGCTTATGGGGTTGTTTGCCAGGGTGACGAAACGCCCAGTGGGGCGTGGCTTCATGCCCGGCTTTTAGAGCTCCGTACGCGCGGACCTGAATCCTGAGTACGTATTCATTATTTCTTTAGGCGGTACACCAAAGTGTTGGTCGATCAGTCTAGAAGTCAGCGGCAGATCATGCGGCGAATCGAGCCGTCGCCATTAAGCTCTGGCTGACAGTGTTGAATGCTAGTTGTCTTTGGTGGATTACCACCCGTGTGACTGCATGCGGCGCACATGAAAACGATAATAACGCCTATGAGTATTTCTTGCCGGTAAGGCGTGCCCTTAGCCTTTGGTGTCTGAGTAGGACAAGTCATTAGTGCTTCCAAGTAGGGTCGGTCCAGCAGGCGCCATTACCTCAGGGTAGCTTAGCGGCTTTATCGACAACTCCACACGATTATCATGGGTTGGGGGTGTTAGGACATCAAGAATTTATGAGTATATCTGAGCTGGTGGTGCTCCTTAAAGGTCACCGTGCTGGGGTGTGATAGTGAACATCGTATGGCCTGAGTGACATCTCTACAGCAATTAAATGCTATGAAGTGAGGCTTGGTAATGCGCGATAATAGGGTGCCGAGCACTCCTTCAAAGCACTTTTAGTAGCCGTGCGGCTGGGGTTTCAATGTGGTCTACTGGTGGACTTATTGGTTGCCGCAAGAGTGAGGACAGCTCATGACCTTTGAATATTTGCGCGTGATTGTCGTGGTTTACACCAGCGCTTTATTACCGCTTTTGCTAGTGCCATTACTGTATAAACGCGGGCGTCTACCGTCCTGGGTACCCGGTGCTTACCTGGGCAGTTTCCTGCTCTGCGCTGTGGGCTGGGAGATTTGGTTTACCTATGGGTTGTGGGCCGGAGATCCTGTCGATCTACGAAGAAGCGAGGTGCTGACCCAATTTATTCCCATACACATTAATTGGCTAATGAACTCACTCGCCGATGCGGGAAGCATAACTTTGGTCGGTCTTTGGTTTATGTGGCTAAGTGGTGGGCGTAGCGCTCAGGTGTTCCAGTCGTGGCACTGGTGGCCTTTTGCCGTCTTTATGCTTTGGGCGTTAGGACAAAATATTTTGGTCGAAATGTTCCTCTACCATGATCAATTGGCGGTGGGGAAACCATTGTCATGGGCACCACTGGCACCGTCTGGGCCTTGGTGGAATCCGCTCCTGTTTGAATTTAATGGACGCACCATTACGTTTCAGGGACAGGTACCCTGGCTGCTGGCGCCCTGGTTAATCTATGCGGGCGTTATTACCTTGGTCAGGCGCCAGCGCAGCGAGTTGCCCTAGGCAAACGTGCATTGATCTGAGTCAATCTGCATGGACAGTCGCTATAGCGGCAATGACTGACTAATGTCAGGCTGCCACATTTGAGGGGCGGGCCTAGCTGCTTGTCTGACCCTTGTGGGGCATTACCCTTAGAGATTGCCATGTAGTCAGAGTCGGTGATGTGCTCAATATTCATAATTCTTCCTTCCAGGTGTTTGACCATGAATAGAAGATTAAGGCTGTTGTCATAAAACGCATTGGCAACGTCCGCCAAGCACTGTGCTATTTACGCCAAATGCTGTATTGATCGCAGTGGCGCTTAATGGTGGGTCATGCCCGAAACAGCTCGGGAAAAAAGGCGTTGTCGTGAACCGGTGCGCCAGGCTTTAAAGCGACATGCTCGGGGTTCACGGTAGGGTCTACTCCCTCTCGGGGGTCCCACAAAACGTCATCGCCAAGCCAGCGCGTCGATAGCGCCACCCGATCCTGAGTTAACGATTGGTTCCCGGGCGCCCCGTGTAGCATCCAGGCTGAAAATATTAAAGCGTCACCGGGTTGTAAATCGAATCCGACAATATCGTAATCGTCACGCTTAGCCTCTATGTCGGGAACTGGCGCCCCTTTCTGTGTAGAGGCCCACTGGCCTGAGGTGTTGTATTTACCGCCGAATACGGCGGGTAGGTAATACACGTTATCGCGGTGCGAGCCCCGGATAAACTCAAGCGAGCTTCCCGAGATGGTCACTGGGGTCAAGGCTAGCCAGATGGAGGCAATTTTTTTGCCGGTAAATGGCCAGTAGGGCGCATCTTGATGCCAAGGTGTTGGAGCCTTGGTTTTTACTTTTTTAATGAGCAAGTGATCAAAATAAAAGCGTGCTGATTCACTGTTCATGGCTTGCGCCGCAAGACGGGCGCAGCCCGACTCACGAATGAACCGGTAAATCACATCGTTGCTGCGCCAAAGGTACCGATCGGTGAACAGTCGATCCTCTGAGGCGCCACTGTTTACGTCATTGACCCATTTGCTGGGGTTGTCCAGCTGCTGCTCGGCAACGGCCAATAACTGAGGAACCCACTCAGAGCTAACCGCTTGCTCGACCTTGATAACGCCGTCCTCAGAAAAGCGGGTGATCTCTTGCTGGGTGAGTACACGTTGTGACATGGGAGGCCTCCCCTGATGTGCAGTTTTTATCAGAATCATCATGCCTGAAAGGCATAGGTTGGTCGATGTGCTCGAGGGCTGTTTGCCACTGTGGTTGGCCTGAAAATGACGTGCCGCAGAGCTGTTATCGATTGGTGGTAAAATACAGCCAGTCAATGTAGTGGGTGTGACACAGCACGCTTGGGGAGTGATAAGGAATATCGCCATGAAGACCGAGAAAAAATCAAAGCTACGAGTACCGCGCGCAGTTCGGCAACGCTTACGCAACAGCGCTATCGCAAAAGTAAGACAAGACATGATCCATGCCGGGCGTGAGGAGTCGAGTTATAGCGAGCAAGAACTCGAGTACTTGGTTGCCGAAAAAGAGAAGGAAATCTGGTCTGGAATCGGCTGGAAGGGGTTTGGCGTGGCTGCACTTTTACTGGGCATCAATATAGGAATCTGAGCATGTCGCTTTTTCGTCTTGTGAAGTACTCCTCTATTTTATTTTTCCTGGGAAAATACAAATTAAAACTTTTCCGCGCTGTGGCTGTACTGCTCTTCGCGGGTGTTACGTCGTTACTGTATGGCGATATAGAAGCCTTTCTCGCGAGGGAACATCCTGGGGTGGTGATCTATGCACTGATTACAAAAATTTGTATTGTTTATGGAGCCCTTTTATTCGTGCTGCTGCAGTTTAAGCCGATATCAGAGGACAATACGGGTGACGGTAAATCAAGCAAACGTTTGCCCCTTGAGAATGTCGAGGGTGATTTGCCTGCCGACCGGTTGGCACAATTTTCTGACCTCGATGATCATGATCAGCTCGAGACCCGTTCTCAGGCCCTGCTTAAGAAGCGTTAATCAAACCAGTAGCGCAGCGGGCCATCGTATTGCTGCCAATCAAAGCGCAAGCGTGATTAAAATACTTAACAATTCACGGGTAACTGTTGCAATTAGCGGCCGGTGACGGGCTTTGATAGCACTATCGGGCAAAGCGTTTAAATAAACTGGTAAAAACTAAAAGCCCGCCTATATTTTTAATTATTCAGTAATAAAACCATGGCGGGTACTGGTTGCAAAAGGTAGCCTTTGGCGACACCTTTTTTGTTTTAGGGGAACGCACAATGTTACGAAATATCACCGTCCTGAGTCTGTTAGTTTTATTAATGGCTTGTCAGGGCGAAGTTAGCCCGTCGTTGGCTTCAGATAAGCAGGTGTCAGGCTTCGACGTTACTGAGTTGGATACCTCAGTATCACCCGGGGACGATTTTTTTGCCTACGCCAACGGTAAAGCGCTCGCCGCTGTTGAGATACCCGCTGACAAATCGCGCTATGGCGCTATGGATAAACTGCGCGACAACTCTGATGCTCAGGTCCGCGACATTATCGACGAGTCTGCAGCGGGTGATTTTCCCCAAGGTAGTGATCAGCAGCGAGTCGGGGATCTTTATCGCTCATTTTTAAACTGGGAGACCCGTGATGCCCGTGGCCTAACGCCTTTAGCGCCATTTTTTAGTCAGATTGATGCGCTGCAGGACCATGATGACGTTTTTTCCTATTTCGGCGTGGCCGCACGCTATGGATTTAATTCACCCGTCGAAATGTGGCAATACGCGGATGCCAAAAATCCCAGTGTTTATGCGTTTTACCTCAGTCAAGGTGGCATAGGGCTGCCAGATCGGGAGTACTACTTTAAGGACGATGCCAAATCAGAATTAATTCGAGAGCAGTATCGGGCGTACATGCTCGATCTCCACGAAATAGCGGGAATGGCTATTGACACTGAAGCAGTCAGAAATATTTATGACTTGGAGGTCGCTATCGCCGAACAGCACATGCTCAAAGAGCGCATGCGTCGTTTTGCCGATAATTACCGCCGCATTGAAGAGCCCGAGCTCGCTAATTTGGTGAGCGGAGTTGACTGGGTGGGTTATCTGTCTAGTTTTGGACTCGAGCAGCCCGGTTACTTGGTGTCAATTTCCTCGGACTACTTTAACGCTCTGGGGGCACTTATTAGTGAAACGTCAGTCGAAGACTGGCAGCGTTATCTACGTTGGCAACTGATTAATGCCGAAGCTTCGCTACTGACAAAGGCAATGGACCAGCGTCGCTTTGAGTTTTATCGCAAAACGCTCTCTGGCGTTGAGCAACAACTACCCGACTGGCAGCGTGCTGTGGGTGTGGTGGGCAGCACCTTAGGTGAGTTAGTGGGTAAGGTGTATGTGGAACGCCACTTTCCTCCAGAGGCGAAGGCGCGCATGGAAGCTTTAGTGGCGAACCTCATCGACGCTTATCGCGATAGCGTTACGCAACTGGACTGGATGTCAGACGCTACGAAGGTAGAGGCCCTAGACAAGCTTTCCAAATTCAAACCCATGATTGGTTATCCCGAGGAATTTCGAGATTATGCGGGCGCGGTAATTAACGCTTCAGACTACTACGGCAATCGTTTGGCTCTGGTCGAGGCAGAGAGAAATCGCGATATTGCGCGTCACGGTGCTCAGGTCGACAGAACTGAATGGGGCATGACACCGCAGACAGTCAATGCGTATTACTCACCGGTACTTAACGTTATTGTTTTCCCGGCCGCTATCTTGCAACCACCTTTCTTTAACTTAAATGCAGAAGACGCTGTGAATTATGGCGGCATTGGCGCGGTT
>Ga0115569_10001037_pt1 | contig 21587 bp, 19 predicted proteins | sample COGITO_mtgs_1205_2_FD_87295 | JGI IMG/M metagenome (GOLD analysis project Ga0115569, IMG submission 87295) | Pelagic marine microbial communities from North Sea - COGITO_mtgs_120503 | ecosystem: Environmental > Aquatic > Marine > Epipelagic | place: Germany:Helgoland, sampling site Kabeltonne... | reverse complement strand
TGATTTTTCACTCTTAACTGATGGTTTAAAAGACGAGAGAGAACAAGGGATTACCATTGATGTAGCTTATAGATATTTCAATACACCTAATCGTAAGTTCATCATCGCAGATACACCTGGACACATTCAGTATACAAGGAATATGGTTACTGGTGCATCCACAGCAAATGCCGCTTTAATCTTAATAGATGCACGAAATGGCGTCATCGAACAAACAAAAAGACATAGCTACATTGCCTCATTACTCCAAATACCACATGTTCTTGTCTGTATCAATAAAATGGATTTAGTCAATTATGACAAAGGTGCTTTTGAGAAAATAAAAGAGCAGTATAAAGATTTTGCAGCCAAATTAGACATACAAGATTTTAAATTCATTCCAATATCAGCATTAAAAGGAGACAATGTCGTGAACCGAACTAAAAATATGGAATGGTACAATGGACCAACATTATTACATTCATTAGAAAACATACCTGTCGCCAATGATCTGAATCACATTGATTTTAGGTTTCCTGTTCAGACCGTTTTAAGACCTCATACGGATGAATACCATGACTACAGAGGCTATGCAGGACGTATTTCAAGTGGTATTCTAAGGATTGGTGATCAAGTTACGGCACTACCCTCTCAAATGCAAAGCCGTGTTAAGAAATTGCATTGTGCAAATCTAGAGATTCAAGAAGCCTATGCTCCTCAATCTATTAGTATAGAACTAGAGGATGACATTGACATCAGTCGAGGTGATATGATTGTGAAAACAACCAACCAACCGCAAAACAGCCAAGAAATTGATGCAATGATTTGCTGGATGGGTGAAAACCCGATGCAACTCAATGGGAAATATAGCATCCAGCACACAACACGATCGGGAAGAGCAATCATTAAAGAAATCGTTTATGTAGTCGACCTGAATGAATTGAAAAGAATAGAAGGTAAAACGTCCATGGAGAAAAATGGAATTGGTCGAATTAAAATTAAAACCACTACCCCACTCTTTTTTGATTCTTACCGGACAAATAGAAATACAGGATCTTTTATTTTAATTGATGAATCGAATAACAATACCGTTGGCGCGGGAATGATAATATAATATGCAGGATCAGAAATGGGATAAAATCATAAAACCGAAAAGACATCTTTTCGATTTAAACCTTTTGGAGATTGTTAAATCAAAAGATTTGCTATTTCTTTTTGTTAAAAGAGATTTCATTTCTATATATAAACAAACGATACTTGGACCCCTATGGTTTTTTATACAGCCAATACTAACAACTTTGATTTTTACAGTCGTATTTGGAAAAATTGCAGGAATATCAACGGATGGACTACCTAAAATATTATTTTACCTTTCAGGAATTACCTTTTGGAATTACTTTTCAGAATGCCTTACCAAAACCTCAAATACTTTTATTGAAAACCAAAATATTTTTGGAAAAGTATATTTCCCTAGGTTGATACTTCCCCTCTCTATTGTTTGTTCGTCACTTATGAAATTTGGAATACAGTTTTTACTATTTATTGTAATTTGGATATACTACATCGTCCAACCTGAATATACTTTTAAACCTAATGAGTATATCATACTCTTCCCTTTGCTCATAATTCTTACAGGTCTGTTGAGTTTAGGTATTGGAATTATAATCACATCAATAACAACAAAATATCGTGATTTCCGATTTTTAATTCAATTTGGAATTCAACTTTGGATGTATGCAACACCAATAATATATCCTTTATCCTCGCTGTCTGGAAATCTCAAAACTCTGGCATTAATTAATCCAATGACCTCTATTATTGAAACCTTTAAATTTAGTTTTCTTGGCGAGGGTGTATTTAACTGGTTTCATATAGGATATACAGGATTATTCACATTTCTAACATTGATTTTCGGTATTATTATCTTTAATAAGACAGAGCAAAACTTTATGGATACCGTTTAATAGTTACACGAATTGTACATGAATAGAACTAGAATAAAAGTTGAGGGGTTATCCAAACAATATAAATTGGGAGAGGTGGGTACGGGAACCTTTTCACATGATTTAAAAAAATGGTGGTATAAAATTAGAGGGAAAGACGATCCTTACAAATTAGTTACGGAAACAAATGATCGCACAATAAAAACTGAAAGTGATTATGTATGGGCACTAAAGGACATTAACTTTGATGTTGCTGCAGGAGAGGTAATAGGTATTATTGGGAAAAATGGAGCCGGAAAAAGTACGCTTCTTAAAATATTAGCAAATGTTACGGGTCCAACAAACGGAAAAATCTATACCAAAGGGCGAATTGGCGCACTACTTGAAGTTGGAACAGGAATGCATCCAGAACTGACAGGAAAAGAAAATATCTATCTCAATGGGGCGATTTTGGGCATGACGAAAAGAGAAATAAAGACTAAGTTTGACGAAATAGTTGAATTCGCAGGTATTTCTAAATATATCGACACTCCATTTAAACGCTATTCTTCCGGCATGAGGGTGAGATTAGGATTTGCTGTAGCAGCTTTTCTTGAACCGGAAATATTGATTGTAGATGAGGTTTTAGCTGTAGGAGATGCTGAATTTCAAAAACGAGCCATAGGAAAGATGCAAAAAGTGAGTCAATCAGAGGGAAGAACTGTTCTTTTTGTTAGTCACAATATGGGGTCGATTAAAAGCCTATGTAAGCGAAGTCTTCTCCTTGATAAAGGTAGAATTATATATGATGGAGAAACAAATGAATGTATTAATAAATACCTTCAACAATCAAATGAAGAATTAGGGAAAAAACTATCAGAAATTAGTACAAGGAATGGAAATGGAAAAATTAAATTTATTGATTATAAATTGTTCAATAAAAATGGAGAGTTTGTCTCACAAGTAATTAGTGGTGAGTATCTTAAAATAGAAATAGAATTTGAAAATCAGGTAAAAATAAATTTTAAAAAACTAATAATTTCAATAAATTTCAATGATAATTATGAGAATTCAATTATAAGATTTGCTACAGACGAAATGGGTATTGAATTTAGTGAACCAAGAAAAAATATATTAATTGTAGAAATCCCCAAATTAACACTAAGAGGGGGGCAATATACCATTAGGTTATTGGCGATTGAAGGGGATACGAATAAAGAAAATTTTTTAGATGAATTGAATAATGCATTTCAAATAACCGTTATAGGTTCCGATTATTGGAAATCTGGAAAAACACTTAGAACTGGTGAGTCTGCGTTTATAGATGGAAATATGAAAATAATATGAAATGGGTGAAATAATCAATGTGACAGAATCATTCTTGCCACCAATACAAGAGTTTGTAAAACATATTCAAAGAGCATATGAAAATAGATGGTTAACGAATAGAGGTGAATTAGTGATTGAACTAGAAGAAAAACTTAAGAATTACCTAAAACTTTCTAAAACTAGTATTCTTTGTGTGAATAATGGAACTTTTCCGATTCAAGTTGCCTTGAAGTTATTTGGAAATGGTGGTGAAATTATAACGACTCCATTTAGTTATATTGCCACTACTTCAGCAATTCTTTGGGAAAACTGCTTACCTGTATTCGTAGATATTCATCCGAATTATCTGACCATTGATGAGACAAAAATAGAACACGCAATTACCACTAGAACAACTTGTATTTTAGCGACTCACGTTTTCGGAAATATTTGTAATGTTGAGGCCATAGAAAAAATTGCAAACAAATATAATTTAAAAGTAATTTATGATGCGGCACATTGTTTTGGTGTCAACTACAAGGGACGAAGCATATTTGAATATGGTGATATTAGCACTTGCAGTTTCCATGCGACTAAATTATTCCATACTGCCGAAGGAGGGGCAATTTTTAGTAAAAAGGAAGAAATGAAAAAAATATTTCTACTTCACAATTTTGGACATTCAGGACCGGGTGAAATACAAGATATTGGAGTCAATGGTAAGCTAAGTGAAATTCAAGCTGCAATGGGACTATCGGTATTACCCTACATGAGTCAAATTATAAAAAAAAGAAAAGAGATTCATGAACAATACATGCATTTATTAAGTTTCAAAACGTATCGCACAATTTTGATTCGCGAATTTTGTAATTGGAATTTCAGTTATTTTCCCATAATTTTTGAAAATGAAAAACAATTAATAAGGGTTTTTGAAAATTTAAAGAGAGAAAACATTTTTGTTAGGAGATATTTTCGTCCTTCCCTTAATACTTTAAGTTTCAGTAAAAGACAAACATGTGAGATTTCTGAAGGAATCAGTGATAGAGTTCTTTCATTACCAATTTCACACAAGCTAGAATATCAAGATTTGTGTCGAATAGTAAATATAATCGATGGAGCCAATTGAAATGAAATTAGATAGTCCAATTTTTATCATTGGCAATCCTCGTTCGGGAACGACTTTGCTAAGATTAACTTTAAACTCTCACCCTTTGATTTGTATTCCTCCAGAGTCTCATTTTTTTTTATGGCTAGAAAAGAATTTTCATAGTTGGACTCAAAAAGATGGACTTAAGGAATATCTGCACGCTTTATTTGATTGTACCAAATTTGAAACTTGGAATATCGATTATGAAAAATTAAAAGAATTTTTATTTGAAAACAATCCCCAAAACTATAGTCAACTTAACGCACTGGTTTACATGTTTTATGGAAATTCTAACCATTCAAAAAATATTTATTGGGGAGATAAAAATAAACTATGGAAAGAAAAACTGCACTTAATTCTAAGGTATTATCCTAAAGGACGAATTATTCATATTCACAGAGATGGTCGAGATGTTGCATGTTCATATAGAGAATTAAATATGAAATCAATAAAATCTAAGTATGCACCCAAACTTCCAAACGATATAGAGCATATTGCTCTAAAATGGAAAGAAAATATCGCAAATATTAATGAGTTTGAAAAGTCAATCCCAAAAAATCAATTAATTCGTATATCTTATGAAGAATTGGTTAATGATCAACAATCTGTCGCTAAACGCATTTGCGAATTCTTACAATTAAAGCTGCCGGAAAATAAAATGTGTCACCTCTCTGATGATGAAAAATTTAATGATGAGCCCAAAGACTTTTTACAATGGAAAAGTAAAATTATGAAACCAATAGATAAAAAGAATATAGGAAAATTCAAGGAAATTCTTTCAAATCGTGAAATAGAAATATTCAATCAAATTTGCAAGTCAGAATTAAAATACCTGAATTATGAATAAAGATGTTAGTTCTGCAAAGTATTATTCTTCAGTAAGTAATAATTACAGATTTATTTCAAAATCGAGAGAACTATATCTCAAAAAAATTGATGACTTAATAATTGAATTTGTGGACTTCCCTGTGATTGAATATCTTGACGTTGGGGCTGGAGATGGTTACAGAACGAAAATTATTGCCAAAGCCATAAATGCAAAAAAAATAACTTTATTAGATAATTGCTATGATATGTATAAAACATCAGAATTCAATAATCAAATATCATTTATTAATCAAGATATTCAGAGTTATTCTTGTGATAAAGAATATGACATTATAACTTGTTTATGGAACGTTCTCGGTCATGTTGGAAATAAGGTTGAACGTTTTCGAAGTATGCAATCAATGCATTCCTTATTAAAACCTAATGGAATTTTAATAATCGATGTGAATAATCGTTTCAACATCTCACATTATGGATTCTTAAATGTATTCAAAAATCGAATAGAATCAATTTTTAAAAGAAACGATTCAGGATACTTTCTGGTAGGTTTAGGAGATATTAGAACGAAAGTGTATATCCATCGCCCCGGGGAAATAAATGAAATTGCTAGTAAAGTTGGGTTCGAGGTAATTGAGGAAAAATACATCGATTATAAAACCGGATTAGAGGTTGATGCATCTTCTAAAGGACAGTTATTCTATGTTTTAAAGAAAAATAATTGATTATTATATAGTTGAATAATGAATGAAATAGTACTTCATCTCTCACATGACGACAAATTCATTGATTTAATGATTGATGAATTTAATCAAGTTAGTTCATTTAAAAACAAGTATGTAGTTTATACCAACGAGGTGCAATCTAGTTTGAAATTTATCAAACATCCAGATGTTTTTCATGCGAAAAAAGGCAGTGATGAATTTAACGATTTAATCGGAGACATATCAGGGTATAAAGCAATTTTCGTCCATTATTTAAGCTCGTATTTGTCAGAATTCGTTTTGAGTTTACCGAAAAACACCCCGTTATTTATGATTTTTTGGGGGGCTGAAATTTTTACCTTAAAAGAATTCTACAACGATAATTTACTAACCGAAACAAAAGACTTAATTAACAAAATAACTCCGAAAAACAAATTTAAATTTGCATTCAATCCTAAAAACCTAGTTCTGGAAATAAAAAGGATGAAGGCAAGAAGAAATGATGAAATTAAAAGAAAGAAGGCACTGAAGAGAGTTAATTATTTTTGTCATTGGATACCAGAGGATTTCAATTTCATAAGATCCAAAATTAGCTTTAATTCGAAACTTCTAGATTTTATATATGGACCTTTGGAAGTCGTAATTGGTGAACACTATGATTCCCAATTTTCGGAAGGCGACGGTAATGTTTTACTAGGGAATTCAGGAAACGAAACGAACAATCATTTAGAGTCACTATCTGCCTTAAAAAATGCAGGATGTAAGGATCGATTAATATATACACCTCTTTCATATTCAGCTTTATCAAGATTGTATATCGATATTGTTGTGCGAAAAGGTAAAGAGTTATTCGGAGATTCATTCGTGCCACTGTTTGAATTTATTCCAAAAGAAGAATATCACAAAATATTAAACAGTTGTGATTTCGTCGTTATGAATCATCTAAGATCACAAGGAGGTGCTGTTAACCGTTTTGCTCTCTACCAAGGAAAGAAACTATTTATGAACAACTCCAGTAATATGTGCCAGTTTTATAAAAAAAATGGATTATCCATTTTTTCATTAACTGATTGTAATTCAAATTATCATTCAGCATGGGCAAAATTAAACATTGAAGAAAAAAAGCAGAATAGAGCCCAACTTATAAAAATATTTGGAAATAAAGCTGTCAAAAAAAAATATGAAAACATAGCATTAATAATTGAAAACTTATAGCTCCATAAATACATCGTGAACTTTTTAAATTTCTCAAAAACAGAAAACATGACTTCTTTTGAAATAAAACTTACTGAAAAAATATTATCTTCTTTGAACAATGATTTATCAATACACCAGGACTCAGCATTCGATAAAGAAATTTTTAAACGAAAAAAGACCCTTCTAAAGACCAATTGGAAGGATAGACTTATATCAAAATTCACCCAAAATTATTACAATCCTTCTTGGGCGGTGAAATTTGCAATTGAACGCTTATTGGAGTTGAAAAAAGATTTAAATTATTTCGAATTTTGCTTTAACATTCTTGAGGATGATAATTCTAAAACAATTTTAATTGAATTAATTGCATTAAGGATTTGTGGCTCATCCAAAGTACAACTTTCTATCGAAACCGATACATATGAAAATTATCATCAAATTGTTTCAAAACTTGAGGATAAAAAGACTTTTTTACAAGCAGATTTTAGAGGTTGGCGTTTAAATCTATTCGATTTAAATGAAATAGGCTACAATAAAAAATTATATTGCAGAGTATTTCCAGTAGTCACATTTTTTCTTCAAGAACAATACGCTAATATTGATAATCATATTCAAGTTGAGGAAAATGACATAGTCATAGATGCCGGAGGGTGCTGGGGAGATACTGCTTTGTATTTTTCGGAGAAAGCAAAAAAAGGAAAAGTATATAGTTTTGAGTTTATCAAAAGTAATATTGAAATTTTTAAAAAGAATATCAGTTTAAACCCTGAAGCAGATAATATTGAAATTATCGATAAACCATTATGGTCTCGTGAAACTGATTTTTTCGTCTTGGATAATGGCCCTGCAAGTCAGGTATCTGATGTTAAAAAAGAAGGATTCAATGAACAGGTTAAGTCTATAACTATAGATCAATTTTCAAAAAATAAAAAACTCACTTCAATTGATTTTATAAAAATGGATATCGAAGGAGCAGAACTAGATGCCCTTAAAGGTGGAGAAGATACTTTAAAGACTTATAAGCCTAAATTGGCAATAGCACTTTACCATAATTCACTTGATTTCGAATCTATTCCAAAATATATTGATAGTTTAAATTTAGGGTACAAATTTCATTTGGGACACGCAACTCCAGGATTGAATGAAACCATATTATTTGCTAAAGTTTATTAATATTTAAATCATTCTTAATCTGAATGAATAAGCATTTGTTATCAATAATTATTCCAACCTTTAATAGAGTTGGTCTCTTAAAACGAACTATTGAATCAATAATCAATCAATCGTACTCGAATTGGGAATGTATTATCGTGGATGATGGCTCAACAGACGACACCCCAAATTATCTTTCAACTCTGACAATTTTAGATTCACGTTTCAAGTTTCATAGGAATGAACGCACGAAGGGTGCACCTGGAGCTCGCAATACGGGTATTGTATTGGCAAAGGGAAAGTATATTGTTTTATTTGACTCAGACAATTTGATGCACACGGAATTTATGAAAGAGATGATTGATTTTGCCGAAACTAACAAGGTGGACATTGTAACTTGTTTTGCGAATGTACTTTATGAGAATCAAACAACAATGGATAAATTCAACTGGATTTGCAATGGAAATATTGAACGTGAATTATTCACTGGTGAGAGTTATGTGGATAATAATAATGCCCTAATCCTCACTTCTAAGCTTAAACAAATTGGACCAACCGATGAACTTTGCCCATCATTTCAAGAATGGGATACCCATATAAGATTAAGCCGTAAGTCTGTTTATGGTACTATTGAAAAAGTTCTTTTAGATTATGTAAGGGGTGATGTGGAAACTATATCAAGTGATTCAGCCAGATCTGTGGAAGGGTACTTTTATATTCTAGAGAAATATTTTGAGTCATTCGTTAAACATAAATCAATTGTATATCATGGCAAAAGGATTTTGAAACATATTGAAGAAGTTGAGGATAATCAAAGAAAAATGGAGTTTCAAGCAAAAATTAAAAAACTTATCCCAAATTTAAAGGCTTCAATCCGAATTGCTAAATTTAAGCATGCAATTTTAAAATCAATAGCTCAAATGACAAGAAAATAGATATTATTTATCTATCTTTATCTTAATAAAAATGTACTCTGTAAATCATTCTCAATTCTACATATGATTGATGTAATCGAATTGGAGAATCTCCATCTCGCTATTATTATTAGGTCCAACTACTCTTCAGAAGGAATTTCATTTTTCACAAATGAAAATGACCCACTTCAATTGGGATATATGAATAGACCAAAAGATTATTTTATAAATCCTCATTCTCACAATAAAGTAAAAAGAGAACTTGAAGATACACATGAGGTATTATTCATTAAATCTGGAATAGTTAGGATTGATTTTTATAATGAGAATCATGACTATCTCATTAGTGAAATCCTTAAACAAGGAGATGTTGTTCTCTTGACAGAAGGAGGACATGGATTCAAAATAATAGAAAATGCTGAAATAATAGAAGTTAAACAAGGTCCATATATTGGAGAAAAAGACAAAAATCGTTTTGCAGCTGTTGAGGATTCAGAAGTAATCTATAGAATAACGAAATGAAAAAGGCATTAATTACTGGTATAACAGGTCAAGACGGAGCTTATCTAGCGGAATTACTTCTTGAAAAAGGTTATGAAGTCCATGGTATCAAAAGAAGAAGTTCATTGTTCAATACACAACGAATCGAGCACCTGTTTAAAGACCCTCATGAAGAAGGTGTAAAGTTATTTCTTCATTATGGCGACCTAACCGACTCAATGAATATTACACGAATTATCAAACAAGTCGAACCTGATGAGATTTACAATTTAGGCGCAATGTCTCATGTATGGGTTAGCTTTGAAATGCCGGAATATTCCGCAAACGTTGATGCTTTAGGAACATTAAGAATTCTAGAGGCTGTCAGACTTCTTGGATTAGAAAAAACTACTCGAATATACCAAGCCTCAACCTCCGAGCTTTACGGTAAAGTGAAACAAATACCGCAAAATGAGTCAACCCCATTTCATCCTAGATCACCTTATGGGGCTGCGAAAATATATGGATATTGGATTACAGTCAACTATCGTGAAGCATACGGTATGTTTGCGTGTAATGGAATATTGTTCAATCACGAATCTCCTACCCGGGGAGAAACTTTTGTAACACGAAAAATAACGAGAGCAGTTGCAAAAATAGCCCTTGGAATAGATGAAGTGCTGTATTTAGGCAACCTAGATGCTAAAAGAGATTGGGGACATGCAAAAGATTATGTCGAAGCAATGTGGAGAATTCTTCAACTAGATGAACCCGAGGATTTTGTAATAGCCACCGGTATAACATCAACGGTACGTGATTTTGTAAAAATGGCATTTAATGAGGTTGGAATTGCTTTAGATTTTGAAGGTTCTGGTGAAAATGAGACAGCGAAAATTAAATCGTGTAATAACAGCGAGTTCCAATTAGAAATTGGCAAGGAAATTTTACGAATTGACCCAGAATACTACAGGCCAAGTGAAGTTGATTTACTCGTGGGTGATCCAAGTAAAGCACAAGAAAAACTTAATTGGAAACCAACCTATGATTTAGCTTCCATTGTTGAAGAAATGGTTACTTCGGATGTTATCTTATTCAAGAAAGAACTTGACGCAAAAAACCGAGGCCATAAAGTAAATATCCCAAAAGACTAAGGAATGATTCCCGTTAACACCCCTTTAATTGCAGGCAATGAGAAGAAGTATCTAAATGAATGTATCGATACTGGATGGATATCGTCGGAAGGTCCCTTTGTTAAAAGGTTCGAAACTGAAATGGCTCAATACGCCAATCGAGAGTATGGGATTGCCGTATGTAATGGAACAGCTGCATTAGAAATAGCTACCAAAGCCATTGGCATAAAAGAAGATGATGAAGTAATAATGCCTACTTTTACCATCATTTCACCAGCTCAAGCCGTTTCTAAACTTGGTGCCAAGCCAATATTTGTCGACTCTGATCGTCAGACCTGGAATATGGATGTGACCCAAATCGAAGGAAAAATCACTTCCAAAACAAAAGCAATTATTGTAGTTCATATTTATGGGCTTCCTGTTGATATGAACCCTGTTATTGAATTATGCAAAAAATATGATTTAAAATTAATTGAGGATGCCGCTGAAATGCATGGTCAAACATACAATGGTAACCCATGTGGGTCTTTCGGTGATGTAAGCATATTCAGTTTCTATCCCAATAAGCATATAACCACTGGAGAAGGGGGAATGATTGTAACAAACAATGCTCATTTAGCCGATAGATGCCAACGATTGAGAAACCTTTGTTTTAAGCCTGAACAACGGTTCGTTCATGATGAAATTGGTTGGAATTATAGAATGACGAACCTACAAGCCGCTCTTGGTGTAGCTCAACTAGAACAAATAAACACATTCGTTGATACAAAGAGGGCGATGGGTAAAAAGTATACGCAATTACTTTCTGAATTAGAAGACAAAATTGAGTTACCATTATCAAACACAGAATATGCAGATAATATTTATTGGGTTTACGGAATCATATTGAAAGATCATGTGAATATGACGGCTATAGATGTTATGCAAGCGATGGGTAAAAAAAAAATTGGTACTCGCCCCTTCTTTTATCCGATGCATAAACAACCTGTATACAATAAAAAAGGATGGTATAAAAATGAAGTCTATCCCGTGGCAGAACGAATGGCGATGAGAGGTTTTTATATTCCAAGCGGATTATCATTAAGCGAAAAGGAAATGAAAATAATTGTACATCAACTCAAAGAAATAATTTTTTAAGTATGGAGTTTTTTAAAAGAAAATTACGAGAATTCATAAATGCCTCGGTGGAGATACCAAATTTGGTTGACAATCGATGGAGTCCTGAAACAAAAATTGGATTAAAAAATAAATTCAACTATTACATCGAATTAGCTAAAAAGAAAGAACCGGTGAGTATTAAAGACGCTGGAATAAGAGTTTTTTCACAGTTTGAAGAAGATGGGTTATTATTAGCAATATTTGGATTAATTGGTCATACTAACAAAACCTTTGCTGATCTGGGCTCTTCTAATGGTATCAATAGTAACTGTGCCAACTTAGCTATTAACTTTGGATGGAACGGTATTTTTATTGATGGTGACCTTGATGAATTAAACAAGGGTATCGAATTTTATAAAAACCATCCTGACACTTGGATCTATCCTCCTAGGTTCAAACATGCATTTATACAAAGAGAAAATATCAATAAACTTTTGTTAGAAGCAGAAATTTCGGGAGAAATTGATCTTCTCTCAATTGATTTGGACGGAAATGATTTTTGGATATGGGATGCCATAGAAGTAATCTCTCCAAGAGTTGTCATAATCGAAACCCATGTTGAATTCGGTATGAATAATATAGTTGTCCCATATAACAAGGACTATTCTTACCCTGGAAAACATAAGGATTATCATGGTGCCTCTCCAGTGGCAATGAATAAACTTGCAAATAAGCTAGGTTATCGCTTAGTGGGTGCAAACAATTACGGTTTCAACACAATATATGTTAAAAATGGCGCTGGTGAAGATGTATTACCGAAAGTAACTATTGAATCAAATATGATGCACCCAAGAAATAAAGAAAGAGAAAAATTATTCGAGCCGATTAAAGATTGGGAATACATTAATGTGTGATTAAATGAGTTCTTTTAAGGATTATTCATCTTACTATGACTTACTCAATAAAGAGAAAAATTATAGAGCAGAAACTCAGTTCATTCATGAGTTGATTCAATCTTGGAAACCTAATTCTAAAAAGATCCTAAATCTTGGATGTGGAACTGGTAAACACGATTTACTACTTGCTGAACTTGGATATGAACTAGTTTCTGTAGACATCTCCGAAACAATGATTGAAATTGCCAAATCACAAAACCCCCATCCAAACATCGATTATTGGGTGGGAGACGTTCGAAATTATCAAATTGACCAAACCTTTGACGTTGTAATTTCTCTTTTCCATGTGATGAGTTACCAAACCACTGAAAAAGACTTATTCAACTCCTTTAGAACAGTTCAAAAACACCTAACTTCAAAGGGTATTTTCATCTTTGATTGTTGGTATGGGCCTGGAGTAGTGGCTGACCCACCTAAACATGTCAAAAGGAATGTTGAGGACCAAAACATAAAAGTTCAACGCAAAACAACACCATTCCAAATACCGGAAAAAAATATTGTAAAAGTTCAATTCGAAGTGACAGTAGAAGAAAAAAATACTTCAATCAAAAATGTTTTTGAGGAGATTCATCCTATGCGTTATTGGTTTAACGAAGAAATTCAATCAATCGCCAGTCAATCGGGACTATCTCGAGTTGAATATTACAAATGGATGACTTTAAAGAAACCAATTTATAAAGATTGGTATATAGTAAATATATTAAAAAAAATAGATGAAGAAAACATTGATTGATTTCATACAGAGGTTTGGTGTAATTGAAGGGTCTCAACTTTGGTACAAATTCCGATATGGAATCACCAATCAATTGAAATTAAAAGAATTAAACAGTTGCATTTACATGACACCAAATTCTTTAGATAATGCATCCTTTAAAGAAATATTTTTTGATCAGGAATATTTAATTGAATATCCTAAATGGATGTATTCGAAGCAATTAAATATTATAGATGCAGGTGCTAACATCGGCTTTGCTTCCGTTTTTTTTGCAAATAAATTTAAAAATGCAAACATCATAAGCATTGAACCGGACGAAGAAAATTTTAAATGGTTGAAAAAAAATACAACTGACTATAAGGGAGTTAGACCTTTAAACGGTGCAATATGGTTTGAAAATGAAAACGTTCAAATATTTGATGAAAGCTGGGGTTCTCGAGGCTACATGGTAGATAAAGAAACTAGAAAAGGAGAAAAATCAATTAAGGGATATACAGTTGATACAATAATGAAAATGTTCAAATTAGAACATATCGATATTTTTAAAATCGATATAGAAGGAAGTGAAAAAGATATTTTTCAATACAATTTTGAAAATTGGATTCCAAAAACAAGAATAATTATTATTGAATTGCATGACAGAATGAAAGAGGGATGTTCTGAAATAGTTTTTAAAACGATGAAAAAATTTGAATTCGACCACTACAATCACGGCGAGAATATTGTCTTTATCAATCGAAGTTATAATTAAATATGGTGGGTAAAATAGCTTTTATATTGGCATTTCCTATTCGTACTGCTCCAAGTTTAATTACAATGCCTTTTGGTATGAATATTATTCAAATCCTCGATGAACAAGGTGTTGAGATAGATGTTTTTTTATCTGAATATGAGAGCAATGTCTATGATGATTTATTCAGCGACCGTGTTTCTTTTAAATTTTTAGATTCAAATTATTTATGGCCTAAAGAAGGTAGGCAAAGTTATTATGCTTTATCAACCTTTTTTAAATTATATTCGTTTCTCAAATTAAGAAATAGGTACTCTCATGTCTACGGTAGTGGAATGGCGGGAATCAAGTTAGCAGATATCTTAAAAAAACAAAATAAAAACGCAACTTTCTATTACCTAAATGATGAACTACCTGGAGATGATAACAAAAATATATGGGTTAAAGGTGAGAAAAAATCAGCGTCCAATGCGGATATAATAATTAGTCCTGACGAAACGAGAATACCTCCATTACTTAAACAAATACCTGATTTAATAGATAAACCAGCTTTCGTTTTACCCAATTCTCCTCTTTTAGCAGACTTGACATCCATTCCTGTATTAGATTGGCATAAAAAGTTTTCAATTGATAAGGACAAAAAATTGTTTTTGGTAGCGGGAGGGCTTTCGTCGGATACAATGATTGAACAAACGATTAATTCCGTAAAGAAATGGCCCAAGAATACGGCACTAATTGTCAAGGGGAAGAATCAATCCAAGAGTTTTAAGGAGAAATATTCAAAATTGTTAAATTCCAATAATATAATTTTCTTTTCTGAAGAATTGAGTCCTCCCTTGCTTCATTCGTTAATTCAATACTGCACTGCTTCAATTTGTATATACAACCCTAGAAACGCAAATCTCAAATATATTGGTAAAAGTTCAGGTAAAATGATGAGGTCCTTATTACTCGGTAGACCTGTAATTGTAATGAAAGATAATGCTATGGATTTTATAAAAGAAACGGGTACAGGGGTGGTAATCAATGATGCTACTGAGATTCCCAAAGGTATAATTGAAATTCAAAAAAATGAAGCGTCATTCATTAAGGCATGTGAAAAGAACAAAAAGATTTTCTCTTTTGAGTTTTACTGGAACTCATTCAAAGAAGGATTAAATCAATCTGCACTCAGCAATTCAGAAAATCGCATATAATTTTTTTCAGAATTATAACATTCATCCCATATCTTATACGCCATATTACTGAAATGTGATAGTTTGTCTTTCTGAATGTTCATTTCGTAAATGGCCTCGGCAATTTCTTTAGGGGTAGGATCAGCATTTAATAACATACCTGCTCCCAATTCAACAATTTCTTTACCTCCACCAAAGGCAGTTGCCAATATAGGTATAGATCTACTGATTGCCTCAATTATGGACACTGGGGTACCTTCTTTTGTACTCGTATTGATGAATAAATCATAATTATTGGAATTATATAGATTATTTAATTCACCTGGATCTAAATTACCGGGTAAATTGACTTTTACGTTATAATTAAAGCTCGTAACTATTTCTTGAAGAATGTTCATTTCATCACCGCTTCCGACATGTGTCCACTCGATATGATATTCAGGATATAAAAAACCGAATTTCTTTATTCCTTTGGCTAATAATATTACACGCTTGCGCGGTATAAGGTATGAACATGATATCAATCGAATAACATTGTCCTTTGATAATTCATTTTTAATTTCACAATGTTTTGTACCCATCAGCCCAATTTGAATATTTGCTTTAGGATAGTGATTCAATAAAAAAGATTTACCCTGATGAGAATCGGGCAATACGGTATCTAAATTATTTATTACTTTTTTTCTAAATGGAACATAGTATCCATTTGATTCATTACCGTACAAATCATAATTATGACATCGCGACACAACTTTTACAATTGCTGGATTTTTTGTGATAGAAGATGCCAAAGAACTTTGATCAAGCCAAAAAGAGTATAACACGACATCTGATTTATCACGTAAAAAATTATTTAACCATTCATTGATAACAAAAGATGCAAGGAGAGACGAATAGGCCCTTTTAATTTTTTTAATCGAAAAGCCAGTATTTGGTATTTCAAATAATAAGTGTAGTGAACAAAGAGCCTTAAATTTTGAAATTAAACTAATGTTTTTTAAACGAGAAGTCAGAGAACTATCGACCAAAAACAATTCATTTGATGAATCATAAGGATTACCTTCTATAAATTGAGGAACCAAATAAACTTTTTCGAATTGAATTGATAAAATTTTCAATTCTTCAAGAAGAAAAGACTGCTCCAACCTTTTATTGTATGGAAACCAGCGTGAAAAAACAATTATTGAACGCTTTGATTTAACCATGTAGCAAATCTGTATTTAAATGAATATTTAGTGAGTTCAAGAACCTTAGAAGAATCTAAAATTAAATGACCTTGATCTGAATTACGTAATTCACTAGGCCAATTTACATAATTACATTTTACACTGTATGCTTTAGAAATCAATTCTAGTACCTCTCGTATCTTATAAATATCAGGGCCTCCGATATTAAAACATTGATTTTTGGATCCTTCATTAATCGATGCTTTAATAATTATTTCAGTCAGATCGTCAACATGAATAAGGTTTACATTTTGTTCCCCATCACCAAAAATATCCAAATCAAATCCATTTTTTGCTTTAGATATTAAGTCTGACATCACCCCGTACGAGATTTTACTATTGAATAGATTCGTTGAGTAAGGTAAAGATATTCTAAAGATACTATAGTCAATTCCAAAATTTTTAGAATAAATTTCTAAGTAATATTCACATGATAATTTATTTACCGCATAAATTGTTTTCGGATTAAATTCTGAAGATTCACTGAGTGAAATCTGCTTACCACCTTTGTAAATTAACCTTGAAGATGGGAAAATTATTTTTGGTGGATTAGTTAATTTTCGTACAACATTTAACACATTCAGTAAAATTAGTTCATTGCCCAGTAAAAATTTATCTGAAGATGCAAAACCCTCTTTTGCATTTCCAGTAATTCCACTAAAAAAATAAACATAATCGAATTGGTTTCTGAATAATTTCTCAACTTGTGTTGTGTCAAGTAAATCGCAATTTATATAATTCTTGTCAGGGAAAAGTGAGTGGTTCGACCGCCCACTTAAAAGAATATCAAAGCCCTTTTCTCTCATTTTAAATGCTAGGTTAGAACCCAAATATCCATTTGCTCCCAAAATCAAAGCTTTTCCCATAGTTTTGTATTTAAATCATTAATGATTATACTCCCAATAATTGGTTTAAAAAATAGCCCGTTTACCCGAATTCGTAAAAATAGAAATAACTTTATAAAACATTTATTAAATTCCAAAAAAGGATGCAAGATGAAAATTTCAAATTAAAAGATGTATTCAAGGTAGTACATTTAGTTGATAACTCCTTTCAATCAGATTCAAGAGTTGAAAAAGAGCTGGGCTCTTTAATGCAACTTGGTGTCCCAATAATGGTTTGCGCGATAGATGAACAAAAGCTTCCCAAAAAAGAGGTTAGAAATGGCTATTATATAGATAGAATTTTTCCAAAATCCTTGGTATCCTCCTACTATAAATTTGGATATAAATCCAAAATGAATAAAATTATAGACGAAATTCCTTTACGAGAAGCGATAGTCGTTCATTGTCACGACTTTATGATGCTGAGAATAGGTGTACTAATGAAAATAAGGTATCCAAATTTAAAATTAATTTATGATTCTCACGAATATTTAAAAGGCTGGCCATATTATCGAAATGCACAAGGTTATTTAAATCAGATTAAAGGTTTTTGTACATGGACATTTTTTAAGTGGTGTGAAAAAAAAGATGCAAAGAAAGCAAATAAAATCATTACAATAAATGATCAAATTGCCTCCAAATTAAAAAAACACCTAAGACTAAAACAAAAACCTTTAGTTGTTGGCAACTATTTATCTAAAAAATCTTTATCCGTTTCAAATAAGATCAGCTTCAAAAAGTTATTGAATATCAATGACGATGAACTAATTATCATTCATTCTGGAAGTATCTATCTGAAAGAAAAAGATTTGAGAAATTTACTAATTGAAATTAGAATGGTTCAAGGAAAGAAAATAAATTTAGTTTTTATGGGTAATACAGAAATTTTTTTTCGGTTGAAAAGTAAATTTGAAAACGAAAATGAATTACATTTTATTGATTTTCCGCATAATATAAATGAACGTATATCATTACTCAGTTCTGCGAATATAGGCCTGCTATACGTAGACACCCATATGGAGGCTCACAGAATAGGATTTTCGAATAGATTTATTGAATACATTTCTGCAGGTATACCCGTAATTGCTAATTACCAAGAATTTGTAGTAAAGTTCAATTCCACATGTGAATGTTGTGAAATATTCAAGAATGTAGACAATCAAAATCTAAAAATATATATTGAAAAATTATTAAATAATGAAACTTTTTATCGGAAAAATATTAAAAATAACAGAGATAAAATATATTGGGAAAACCATGAAGAAGTTTTTCTAAAATATTATAAATCAGCATTGACTTAGATTTATGTCCACACCATTTTTTTCTATAATTATTCCTGTCTTTAATCGCGAGAAATTAATTGCAGAAACGATAAATTCAGTACTAAACCAAACTAATAGTGATTTTGAAGTAATTGCTGTTGATGATTGCAGTTCCGATGAGTCTATCAATTCTATCGAATCTGTTATGATTAATGATGACAGAATTAAATTAATAAAACATACAAAAAATAAAGGGCGAAGCGCTGCTAGAAATACGGGATTAATGCATGCAAAGGGTAAATGGATTTGCTATTTAGACTCTGATGATATTTATGAGAAAAACCACCTAGAATTCTTTCATCAACTAATTATTGAAAATCCAAGTTATTTATGCTTTGCCCAAAAAAGTGGTATTTTAGGATTAGTAACAAATAATAGCCATTCTATTGAATTAAAGGACATCACATTTTCAGATGTATTAAAGAAAAATCTCTTCGTGCCAAATCAAATTTGCCATATTAAAGAAATCGGAGTTCAATGGTTTGAAGAAGTAGCCTTTTCAGAAGACCTTTTGTTTGTTCGTGAGATATTGGTTAATCACTCGATTTTGTATTCTCAAAACATTACGAGCTATCTACGAATTCATGAGGATCGTTCCATGAATAGGGTGTCTAATGAAAAATTTATTAATGATAATATTCATGCAATTAATCATTTATTTATGAATTACCCGAAAATTGAGCCTGGCTTTAAAAAAATCATTGAATCAAGAACTCATTTAATTTGCCTAAATTTAAATTATTATGAGGGTTATCTAAACAATAAGCATCTATTAAAAAATATTTTTTCCAATATTTACACATATTTCGACTATTTATTTTATTTATTTATCTTTAAATTAAGCATTGTGCGGCCATTTAAACAACTATCAGCAGTTGTTAGACGTTTACTTAATAAGAAATTGGATTAACCAATTTAAATGAAGTCAAATATCTTATCCATAATTATTTTTACTTCCATTCAAATTAACTTTTGTTTCGGTCAACACTTCACTACTTATTTACCAAACTACAATCAGGTTTTAATTGAACAAAACCCAACATTTAATTGGAATATCATCGAGGGCTGTAACGATTATAAAATTGAAATTTCAGAGTCCTCTAATTTTTCGAATTTGGTTATTTCGGAAAATGTTACAACCAATTCATTTACTCCAGCCTCTCCTTTGAATTTTTCAGATTGGTATTGGAGGGTAAAAGCAATTATAGGAATAGATACAATTCTGTCCAACACTTCAAGGTTTAGTATTTTTAAACCCAACGATTTAGTGGACAATGTACTTTGGCTAGACGCTGGTCAAGGAGTTGTACAAGATGGAAATGGCACGGTTTCATCTTGGAATGATTTAAGTACAAATAATTATACATTTAGTCAATTAACACCCTCGCAAAGACCTATTTTAGTAAACAATGGTCCCAATAACACATCTGGAATACTATTTTCGGGTAATGAATTCTTGGATGGTGGAGATGTTTTAGATTTGGGAAATAATAGTAGGTCTTTTTTTATTATTGGTAATACAAATTCAATACCTACAAACAATGCCATGACATTTCTTTCAAAGTCAAAAGCTTGTTTCTGTGCAAACAGATTTGCCTTTAGGGTGATCAATGGAGGTTTATTTTGGGTTCATCAGGAAATTAATGAAAATCACTTGAGTTCTATGCCACTACTACCAAATTTTTGTTTACAATCCAACTTATTTTACTTACGACAATCAAGAAGTGAGTCTGAAAACACACTATTTCTGAACAAAGTCCTAACAGGAGCAAATTTTTTATCCAACCAAAATTACAATCAAAACTCAAACTACAGATTTTTAATAGGAGCATACAATAATGCAGATGATACTGGACAGCAAATGTATTTGGATGGAAATATAAATGAAATAATTGCTATCGAATCTGTAGATGCATATTCAACATTAATAATTGAGAATTATCTTTCTGAAAAATACGCTCAAACTATGGTAAATTTGGGTCCGGATACCACCTTTTCTGATGGATTTTGTGACAAAACATTAACTGCCCCTCAAGGATATGACTCATATCTTTGGAACACAGGTGATCAGTCTGAAAGTATTCAAATCAATGAACCTGGATCATATTGGGTAACAACTACAGATAACTTCGGAAGAGTTTCAACAGATACCATAGAGGTTTTTAGACCGATTTACGATAGCATAATGCTTAATACCCAAGGAATATGTATTGGACAGAATCTTGAACTAGAACCTTTAATTCCTTCAGGTAATTACAATTTTGTTCAATGGAGCGACGGAATTACTAACGAAAATAGAATAATTGATAACGAAATCGTTTTATCATATGTGGTTGAGGATGAAAATGGATGTCAACTTACATCAAATAATGCATCATATTATATTGACTCTAGTCTTTTAGATATGTCTCTTGGAACAGATACGCTACTTTGTTCCGGGAATTCAATTCAATTAAATACCAACACTACAATTTTATCAGGATTTAGTTGGAATACAGGAAATACTAATGCTATTCAAATGCTTGATACGACCGGTATTTATATCCTTGATGTGATTAATGAGAATGGCTGTGAAAATTCTGACACAATTGAAGTGACTATTATCGGGGATGCTCCTGCCCTATCCTACTCAATTCCTAATGAAATATGTCAAGGGAGTGAATTCAATTTTTCAGAAAGCAGCACAGTTCCTCCGGGTAATAATATATCTGAAGTGGTTTGGA
>Ga0115569_10001022_pt1 | contig 21686 bp, 18 predicted proteins | sample COGITO_mtgs_1205_2_FD_87295 | JGI IMG/M metagenome (GOLD analysis project Ga0115569, IMG submission 87295) | Pelagic marine microbial communities from North Sea - COGITO_mtgs_120503 | ecosystem: Environmental > Aquatic > Marine > Epipelagic | place: Germany:Helgoland, sampling site Kabeltonne... | reverse complement strand
GTAGCCGGCGTCCGCGAGATATTCCGGCAACAGTTTTTCTTCTTTAGGAAGGCCGTTGACCTCGTTCTTTGAGATTGGAAGGTGAATGCCGAGGCTTGCTGGGGATTTCCCTGTCATGAGGCCGGATCGGGTTGGGCTGCAGGTCGGCTGCACGTAGAAGCGGTCGAGCTCAATGCCCTCGCGCGCGATGCGATCGATATTCGGGGTGCGAATTTCAGAGCCGTGGTAGCCGACGTCGCGCCAGCCCATATCGTCGGCGAGGATGATGAGGATATTGGGGCGGGCGGTTTCGCTCTTGGGGGTCTGCGTCTCGCCTTCAGTCGAAACAAGCTCCGCGTAAGAGAACCCAACACCAATCAGCGTCAGGCTGGCGAGAAGCGTCGGCAAGAGCGCGAAAGATGCCGCCGATCTTCGTAGGCGCGAAAAAATACAGGCTCGAAAATCCATGGGGCGAGTCTACCGCCTCGAGCTGGGCTCCGGGTCGCTGGGCCCAGGAGGGGTGGTTTTCGCGAGCTTCATCCGCGCGCTATACCCCCGGCCTGCGCTATGCCAGCCGATTGGGCTTTTCGGCGGCATAGTGGCGGCATAGTGGCGACATAGTTGCGACATAGTTGCGGCCGAAGAGCGGCTGTCAGAAGGTGGGCGGAGGAAGATTCCGGTGGCGAATCGAAGCAAAGAGAACAGCGACGAGACCCTGGTTGGGATCGTGATGGGTTCCAAGTCGGACTGGCCGACCATGGAGCATGCTGCATCCGTGCTGGAAACTCTGGAAGTTCCCTTCGAGACCCGCGTGGTTTCGGCACATCGCACCCCAGATCTGCTCTTCGAATATGCGGAGACGGCGGCCGAGCGTGGCCTTCGGGTCATCATCGCCGGCGCCGGCGGCGCCGCACATCTGCCCGGGATGCTTGCCGCGAAGACCTGGATTCCGGTTCTGGGCGTGCCCGTTCAGAGCAAGGCCTTAAGCGGCCTGGACTCGCTGCTTTCAATTGCCCAGATGCCGGGTGGCGTTCCCGTTGGCACGCTCGCGATTGGCAATTCGGGCGCGAAGAACGCTGGACTCCTCGCAGCCGGAATGATCGCGACGACAGATGGAGGCGTGCAGAAGCGCCTTATCGAATGGCGCGCGCAACAGACAGCGGACGTGCTGTCTCATCCTGATCCCTCTGTCGAGCCGTCGCCGGCGAAAGCCGCGAAGCGCGGGAGCTGATCTCAATATGAAGGTCGGGATTCTTGGCGGCGGTCAGCTCGGGCATATGCTGGCTGACGCGGCGCACGCGATTTCTCTCGAGACCCTCGTCCTCGATCCCAAACCCGATGCGGTCGCAGGGCAGGTGACGAGGCATCTCGTTGCGGATTGGGTTGACGAGTCTGCGCTCGCCGAACTCTCGCAATGCGACGTCGTCACCTACGAATTCGAGAACGTGCCAGCAGAGGCGGTCGAACGCCTTCAGCATGACACGGCGGTTCATCCATCTCCTGATGCGTTAGTCATCTCAGGCGATCGCATCATCGAGAAGAATTTCTTTCACGATTTGGGAATCGAGACCGCGCCCTTCGCGCAGGTCGATACCCGGGAAGATTTGGATCGCGCTATCACCGAGATTGGGCTGCCGGCGGTCGTGAAGACGCGGCGCTTCGGATATGACGGTCGCGGCCAAGCGGTGCTGCGATCGAGCGCTGATGTCGACGCGGCTTGGATCGAGCTTGGCGGGCAAGCGCTTATTCTTGAAGGCTTCGTACCTTTCGACCGGGAAGTCTCACTGATTGCTGTACGGGGTCGCGAAGGCGAAATACGTTCATGGCCCGCAACGGAGAACGTCCACGAAGGTGGCATTCTGCATATCTCACGGGCTCCGGCTCCGGATGTCTCGGATGACCTTCGAACCCAAGCGGAATCAGGCCTCGAGGCGATTATGAGCCGCCTCGACTACGTGGGTGTGTTGGTCGTCGAATTTTTTCAGATAGACGGTCGCTTGGTTGCGAACGAGATGGCCTGCCGCGTTCATAACTCGGGACATTGGACGATCGAGGGCGCCCCGACGAGCCAGTTCGAAAATCACATGCGAGCGGTCGCAGGACTTCCGCTAGGCGTGACCGATACCGAGGGCTTCGCTGCCATGGTGAATCTTGTAAGTGACGTGCCCTCGATGACCGCGCTCAAGGGTCGCGATGGAATTTCGCTCCACGTCTACGGGAAGAGCGCCGCACCCGGGCGAAAGCTCGGACATGTGACCGTCGTGGCTCCCAGCCGCGAGGTTCTCGAGACCCGAATTGCAGAAATTCTCGGGGTCGTTGGAGATCGGTCGGCACGTTAGGCCGGGATATCGGTTAGAAGTCCGCGTGGCCCCACGCCTAGCCGTGAGCGACTTCATAGACCGCGTACTCGACGCAATCGGGATGCATTCGACCCTCGCCAACGGCGATCGTAGTCGAGAGCCACTCGTACCCGGGGTGCGCGCATTCAAACCGCACTTGCGTGAGGAAGCGGTTGTCGCCGAATTCCGTCGACTGGCCCGCCGCTAATTTTGCGCCGACCGCTTCGTTGAAATCCATCACGCCTGAATAGCGTAGATAGATGGAGGCTCCGTCGTCAGTGCGAAGCATGAGGCGCACATCGACTTGGCCGAAGCCTTTGCCTGCGTCCAAGAACCACTCCCCGCCGCCGGGAAGAATTTCTCCAGAAAGACGGTCGCCTGCGAAGCTTCCTCCGGTCGCATTGAAAATTCGTCGCGTTCCGATCGGCATAGGGCCGATCTCGGTTGGCGCATCGACGGTGGCTTTCATAGTGAATAGGTGGACGAGCTTCATTTTTGGCTTCTCCGGGTCCGGGCGAGTTGGGAAATTTGAACAGTTTGTGTTCGAGTGACACGCGTGCGGCACCGGCCTTTCGCGAGTGGAGAATGAATCCCATTAGACCCCGGGACACAACGGCGCGTCGGGCTAGCATTCGAGTCATGTTTTCCGACTTCGATCACCATATGGCTTTCGTGAATGGTCAGCAGATCCACTACGTGCGCGCGGGGGAGGGCGATCCCGTTGTGTTGCTGCATGGCTGGCCTCAGACCTGGTACATGTGGCGTAAGGTGATTCCGGCCCTTGCCGAGAAGTACACCGTGATCGCTCCCGATCTGCGCGGGTTCGGGCAATCTTCGAAGCCTCTCGACGGGTACGACAAACGAACGGTGGCTGCGGATATTCACGCGCTCGTGGCTTCGCTGGGGTTCGAGAAAATCTTTCTCGTGGGGCACGATTTCGGCGGCCCTACGGCTTACGCCTACGCGTCGGCGCATCCCGAAGATGTTCGAAAGTTGGTGATTCTCGACGTCGCGATCACGATCGATGAAGCAGAGCAGAACGAATTCTACAAACGGCTCTTTCACCTCTCCTTTAACGCGCGCCCGGATATAGCGATTGCGCTCGTCACGGGCCGCGAGCGAACCTTCCTCACGCATTTTTATCGTGACTGTTACAACCCCGGCGCATTTACGCTGCAGGACATCGATGAATACGTCGCCGCGTTTTCCGCGCCGGGCGCTATGCGCGCGAGCATGGCGCACTACGGGGCGCTTCCGACTGATCTAAAGCACAATCAAGAAAACGCCAAAATAAAGCTTGAGATGCCGGTTCTCGCGTTAGGTGGGGAGATCAGCTTCGGCGCGGGGGTGCAGGCGTCCCTTGAACATGTGGCGAATAACGTTGAAGGAGGCGTGATTCCCGGCTGCGCCCATTGGATTGCGGAAGAGCAACCCGAGCGGCTGCTCGAAGCGCTGTTCGGATTCTTTTCGGACGGCTAAGTCTTCTCTGATGAGATAGAAATACAACGAAATTGTTGGCCGTCTGGCCACGAACGACTCTTGCTGTGAAAAAAATTGACTAACAGTGTGTGATTAGAGCCATTCCACAGCCGAGGCTGAGACTTAGACAGAGCTCGTGTTCGTGTGGCGGATAGGAAATCCGAGGCAGTTTCGAGCGTGCACGAAGATCGCAGGGCACGGGTGGCGGGGTTTGGAGGAGAATCGAGTGTGCCGGAGTGCGTTTTGAGCGTCCGCCGGCATGGCTACGCCCGGTTCGCTGGGTGTGGCTGAGCCCTCCGACGCGTCATAATGTTAGACCCACCGTGAGTCTGATCGCGGTATGTTTGATTTTGCCCACGAAGGAGCTCGACGCGTGACCCTTGAAACCTCTCGATTCGAATCCCCCACAGACGTCGAAGGCGCGGTGGCACTGCTCGCGGCAGAAGGGGGAGCGAAGGTGCTCTCCGGAGGGACGGACCTTTTGGTTCAGATGCGGCTTGGGGCGGGCGCGCCGCAGGTTTTCGTGGACGTGAAACGTATTCCTAGATTGATGGCTGTGCGCCTTGGTTCCGAAGGACTCACGATCGGCGCATCGGTTCCGGCTGCGGAAATTTTTGAGAACGAGTCGATTCGCAGTCTTTGGCCCGGGGTAGCGGAAGCGACGGACCTGATCGGATCGACCCAGGTCCAGGGGCGCGCGACGTGGTCAGGCAATCTGTGTAACGCTTCGCCCGCCGCGGACTCCGTACCCGCACTGATGGCATGCGGTGCCGTTGCCGTGATCGCAGGCCCTTCGGGCGAGCGCCGCGTTTCAGTCGACGCCTTCATCAAGGGGCCTGGCAAGACTGTTCTCCGTCGAGGAGAACTCGTGGTGGAGTTTGAAATACCGGCGCCCCCGCCTCGATCCGCGGATGCCTACTTGCGGCTTATTCCGCGAACCGAGATGGATATCGCGGTTGTTGGCGCGGGGGTTCAAGTCGAATTAGACGATGGGGGCGCGATCGCGTCTGCTCGAGTGGTATTAGGTGCGGTTGCGCCGACGGCACTTTTCGTGGAGGCGGCCGCGAGTGCTTTGATTGGTTCACGACTCGAGGATGCAGCACTTGATGCCGCTGCCGCGGCTTCGCGCGCCGCGGCGACTCCGATCGATGACCGGCGAGGAACGATTGCCTATCGAAAGAAGATCGCGGGGGTTTTGACGACACGCGCCGCCAAGATTGCCTTCGAACGCGCGCAGGCTAGATAGAACTTTCTAATATTATGCGTCGGCTGAGAAAACCGGCGCGGAACTGAAATCCCGCGGCTAGCGCGGATCGCGACCTACGAAGAGAGATGAAACGACATGGCGAAGCTCAGAGTCGAGACAACGATCAACGGAGAAGAAACCGAATTTCTCTGCAGCGGGCAGGACAGTCTGCTCGATGTGTTACGGGGGCCATTGGCCATGACGGGCACCAAGGAAGGCTGCACGACCGGCGATTGTGGAGCGTGCTCGATCGTGCTCGACGGACGACTCGTACCCTCTTGCCTCGTTCTCGCGGCGGAAGCTGAGGGACGCGTGGTCGAAACGATCGAAGGCGTGGCGGACGGCCAGAAGCTGACCGCGGTGCAGCAGCAATTCCTGGAGCACGGCGCTTTGCAGTGTGGGATCTGTACTCCTGGCTTCATTATCGCGGCGGAGAAGCTGCTCGAGAAGAATCCGGATCCGACTGAAGAAGAAGCTCGCTACTACCTGGCGGGGAATCTCTGCCGTTGCACCGGTTACGACAAGATCATTCGCGCAGTGCTCGATGCGGCTGCGGTCCGACGAGAGGAGCGAGCATGAGCGCCGACACAAATGAAGGTCAGGAACGAAAGTTTAAGAGAATTGGGACGCGACCGATTCGGCATGATGGCCTCGATAAGGTCACGGGCCGTGCGCGCTTCGGAGCGGACTACGCGCTTCCGGGCATGCTGCATGGCGTGATGGTTCGGAGCCCGTACGCACACGCGCGGATTCTATCGATTGATATTAGTCAGGCGGAGAAGGTGCCCGGCGTCCGCGCGGTTGTGACTCGCGATGATTTTCCGGATGTCCCGATTGGTTGGATCCCGGCAGGTTCCACCGGTGTTGATCTAGGCGCGAATGCCCGAACCGTGATGGCGCGCGAGAAGGTGCTTTTTCACGGCCACGCCTTCGCGGCGGTTGCGGCGACGACGGAACTTGCTGCGCGAGAAGCGGGCAAGCTGATTAAGGTCGAATGGGAGGTGCTTACTCCCGTGCTGTCCCTCGAACAGGCACTGGCGAAGGATGCGCCGATTCTTCATGAAGGCCAAGAGACCAAGGGCGACCATCCGACGCCCGAGGGTGATTCGAATATCGCCAACCAAGTTTGCTTCGAAGGCGGCGATATTGCCGCCGGGTTCGAGGAAGCGGATGTGATCGTTGAAGGTCATTTTGAGACGCCCATGGTTCATCAGGGCTACATTGAACCCCACGCCTGCCTCGCAAACGTTCGCGAAGACGGGACTTGCGAGGTCTGGTGCCCGACTCAGGGCGCGTTCGGCGTGAAGGGCGAAGTCGCCTCGATCGCGGGAATTGAACCGAGCCTTGTTAAGGTGACGCCGACGGAAATTGGCGGCGGCTTTGGTGGCAAAATTCCTGTTTACATCGAACCGGTGGCGGTTGTGTTGTCGCGCAAGGCGGCCCGACCTGTGAAGATCACGATGTCCCGCGAAGAGGTGTTTCGTGGCAGTGGGCCAACCTCGGGCTCACGGATGTGGGCTCGCATTGGTGCGAAATCCGACGGCACTTTCGTCGCGGTTGAGACGAAGTTCGACTTTGAAGCGGGCGCCTTTCGTGGCTCCCCGGTTGGCGCGGCCTGCATGACGGTCTTCTCGCCGTACAACTGCGAGAACTTCCGAATTTTCGGTCGCGACATAGTATTGAATAAGCCTAGGGTGGCGGCCTATCGGGCACCCGGAGCACCGATCGGAGCATTCGCTGCTGAGAGCCTGATCGACGAGCTCGCTATGAAGCTCGATCGGAATCCCATTGATCTGCGAATACAAAATGCTGTCGCCGAAGGGGACCGCGCGAAATATGGACCACGCTTTGGGACGATCGGTTTTAAGGAAGTGCTCGAGGCTACGCGCAGCCATCCTCACTACAAGGCGGAGCTTGGGCCGAATCAGGGACGCGGCGTCGCCGCGGGCTTCTGGTTTAATGCTGGAATGCAGTCTAGCGCCACAGTGAGCGTGAATGATGATGGTTCGGCTGTGGTGCGCACGGGGAATCCGGATATCGGTGGCTCGCGAGCGAGTATGGCCCTGATGTGTGCTGAGGAACTCGGGGTCGACGTGGCGCGTGTTAGGCCTTTGGTAGGAGATACGGATTCCGTTGGGTACTGCGACCCGACCGGTGGGAGCCGCGTGACCTACGCCACGGGGATGGCCGTGATCGAAGCGACCCGACAAGTCGTCGATCATTTGCGTGCTCGGGCGGCAACGATCTGGGATATCGAGCTTGATGCCGTTGAATGGCAGGACGGCAATGCCGTCGCGATCAACGGTTCCGCCGAGAAGGGCTCCATGTCTCTCGAGGACATCGCACGGAAGATGCGGTTGACAGGTGGGCCGATCGTTTCGAGTGCCTCCGTGAACCCTCCGGCTGCAGGACCCGGCTTCGGCGTACATGTCTGCGACCTCGAAGTCGACCCGGAGACGGGGGTCTCGAAAGTGATTCGGTATACGGTTGTTCAGGATGCAGGGAAGGCTATTCACCCGACCTATGTCGAAGGGCAATATCAGGGCGGTGCGGCGCAAGGAATCGGCTGGGCACTGAATGAGGAATACCTCTGGGATGCTGAAGGGAAAGTTGAGAACGCAGGTTTCCTCGATTACCGAATCCCCGTCGCCTCAGATCTGCCCATGATCGACACGGTCATAGTGGAAGTCGCAAATCCGCTTCATCCCTATGGCGTGCGCGGCGTCGGCGAAACGCCGATCGTTCCGCCACTGGGCGCGGTGGCGAACGCGATGCGTCACGCGACCGGTATTCGTTTTCATAGACTGCCCATGTCGCCGCCGCGAGTACTGGATGCGCTCGACAGTGATGGGGCTTCGAGCTAATTCGCAATGTGCGGTTTGCTGGGAGGCATTCGTTAGGCGGGTTTTGCCTGCGCTTGTGCGGACCCGTTAGGGCCTGTGCGGTAGGGGGAGGTCGATTTAAATGGTGACCGTGCTCTTCTCAAATGCGCAGAGCCGCTATACGAACGGAGATACCTCTATCCAGGTCGACGCGAAGAGAGTCGATCAACTTGTTCGTCTACTCGTCGAACGCTATGCGGAACTCGAGGACATTCTTGAACACGCGGCGGTTTCCGTCGACGGCGTGATACATAACGATGCGCTTTATGTGCCTCTGCCTGATAGCGTCGAGGTTCAGTTCGTCGGCGCCGTCGCAGGGGGCTCAGGAGAGGCTGTTTCCGAAGCGCTCCTGAGTACGTCTTCGAACGTCCTGCGCGAAGCACAGGTCTGGCTCGAGGCGGGTCGATCGGTCGCTGTCGCGACCGTCATCGAAACCTGGGGTTCCTCTCCGTGCCCTGCGGGTAGCCAGTTAATCGTCGATGCAGATGGGCATTTTGAAGGATCCGTGTCCGGTGGGTGTGTCGAAGGTGCCGTCATTGAGAAGGCCTGCGAAGTCCTGGCACAGGGCGAACCGGCAATTCTCGAATTTGGCGTCGCAGACGAAGAAGCATGGTCCGTCGGTCTTGCCTGCGGCGGTCGCGTAAAGATCTACGTGGAACAGCTGTTATGAAGCGAGCGACACTCGACGCGTTAGTGGAAGGTCGCAAAGCTCGCCAGGCACTCGTCCGGTTGATCTGGATTGAGAGTGGGGAAGAGCGCATCCTGACCGACACGTCGGAAGTCGAGGACAACGAGGAGTTGGCGACGGCAGTTAGGAACGCTTTGCGAAGCGACCGCGCGTCACTCTTAGGGACGGCTTCTGGCCAGGTCTTCGTTCACCCATTTAACCCACCGCTTCGTCTCGCGATCGTGGGGGCAGTCCATATTGCCCAGCGCCTAACGCGCTTGGCTTTAGATCTGGACTACGCAGTGACAATCATTGATCCTCGTCGTGGTTTCTTGACTGAAGCGCGCTTTCCTAGCGTGACCCGCGTGCATGATTGGCCGGACGATGCGCTTCGTAATTTTGAATTGGATGCACGCTCGGCTGTTGTTACGCTCAGCCATGATGCGAAGATTGATGAACCGGCGCTTGACGTCGCGCTCAGGTCTCCTTGTTTTTACGTCGGGGCGCTTGGAAGTCGGCGCACCCAGCAAAAGCGTCGGGATCGCCTCGCTGAAGCTGGGATGACCGACGAGGAGTTGGCTCGCATTCACGGGCCCGTGGGGCTCGACCTCGGTGCGCGAAGTCCTGCGGAAATCGCTTTGTCGATCGCGGCGGAGTTGACCGCGACCCTACGAGCCGACTAATAGATCCGGAAGGCGTGGGTGTGAGCGAGGGAACGAAACTTGTCGGTCTCATTTTGGCTGCCGGTGGCTCAAGGCGAATGGGGCCGGATCGAAATAAGCTTATTCTGCGGATTGGCGATCGTCCTTTGCTGCGCCGGGTTGTTGACGTATTCCGAGATGCTGAAGTGGCCCCGATCTTCGCAGTGCTCGGTCACCAAGCTGATGAGGTCGAGCCGACGTTGGGTGTCGGGATTGATGTGATTCGACATGAGGATTGGGTGCAGGGGATGGGGAGCTCTATCGCGCGCGGGGTTAGATCGATCGAAGCGGCACATCACCCAGACGCATTTCTGATCTGCGTGGGAGACTTGCCGGGGCTTCGAGCTTCGGCTGTGCGATCGGTTCGCGACGTCTTCGCTCGAGAAGGCAATGCGGATTCGATCGTCGTGCCGACCTTTGATGGGAGCGATGGCCATCCGGTGCTCTTCGGGCGCTCGCACGCCAAAGCGCTCGCTGCGCTGCAGGGCGAGCTTGGCGCTCGGACAATTTTGGAAGCGAATGCGTCCAGCGTAATTCGCGTTGCGGTAGCGGACGACGGAATTCTTCGTGACGTGGATACGCCCGAAGCGCTTGGCGATTGGCAGGACGGCGGCTCCAGGAGTCAGGCGTAAAGCGCGGTAGAGGCTGGGACGCAGCGTCAATCGCATCCGGCTGGGGGCTGTGATAGCAATAACCCCGCGCGCCACCGCGCGGGCGGGTGACCGGGCGATGTCCCATCTCGCCATCGTCCCTCATGCCATTAACGTGCTCCGGTCACCAAGGAGCCGACAGGAGAATCCCCATGGAAGAAATTCGATTCGACGACATCGAAGCTCTGCAGAATCACGTCAGCGAAGAATATGGCGACTGGTGTGAGCCCGTCGAAGTGAATCAGGACATGGTGAATCGGTTTGCCGAGGTCACGGGGGATCACCAGTGGATTCACATCGACGTCGAGCGATGCGAGAAGGAAAGCCCCTTCGGTGGACCGATAGTCCACGGCTTCTTCACGCTCTCACTTCTGCCTATGCTAAACGCGAAGCAAAAGGCCACGTACAAAACGACCGGTGTGAAGAACGCGGTCAACTACGGGTCGGACAAGCTTCGCTTCTTGAGCCCGGTTCCGGTCGGCTCGAAGCTTCATGCGCGCAGTCGGTTGGTTGCGGTCGAAGCGGGGAAGAAGGGCGTGAGACTCGAACAGGAGACGGCGATTCATGTCGTCGGATCAGAGCGTCCGGCCGTTCTTTACAACATGATCACGCTTCTGCAGGGATAGTCTAGCCCCGCCACCGGATGTGCTTCGCGCACGGCGATTGGCTGGCTGGGGAAAGATCGAGCGTGCCCTGGTGCCTGTTAGGCAAAGCGCATTTTTAGGGCATCGAGCTCTAGAGCCGATGCTTTGGTGAGAGATGCCTGGAGTTGTTCGTTTGCTAGGTCGACCGGGTTTAGGCGGGTCTGGAGGCGGAGGGCGGTTGCGTAGGCTTCCGTTTCCGTGTCGAGCATTCGGACGGCGGTCTTGCCCGTTTTGGGGTCGATGAGTTCGTCGAAGGGGATCGTTATGATTCGGCCGCTTTGACGAGTGATCATGACGTGCCCGATTCCGCCTAATAGGGTGGATACGGCGCCAGCACCAAGTTCTCGAGTGTATTCCTGGTCGTAGGCGCAGGGCGCCACGCAGCGGCATTCGTAGCCGACGTCTTTGCAGACGATCGTGGCCTTGATCTGATGTTCTTCGAGGGCGGCTTGGACGCGCGCGCGTACAAGTCGACCGAGTGGGAATTCCGCGAGCCTAAGGTGGCCGTGTTCGTCTCGGGGAAGGTCCGGAACTTCGGCAAGGTCGTTTTCGTCGATCGATTCGCCGAGTCCTTCTGCGAGCACAATGACGCCGTGGGGGCGTCCCTCTGCTGTGCTGCGGAGGATCGTGCCTTCGATTCGGCGCGAGAGCTCTTCGAGTCGAATCTTTCGACCCCCGTACTCTTCTGCGACGACGGCGAGGGTCGCGCCGGCGGAATGCGCTGCGCCGAGTGCGAGGTGGCCCGCATTGCGGCCCATCATGGTGACTATGAACCAGCGGCCTGACGTGCGCGCATCTTCCAGCAGAGTGCATAGGACTCCGCCCGCCGTTGCCCGTGCACTTTCAAAACCGAAGGTCGGGACACCGGGAGGAAGTGGGAGGTCATTGTCAATCGTCTTAGGAACGTGGGCGACCTTCAGTTGATCACCGGCGGCATCCGCGACGGCCCGTGCGGAGAAGCAGGTGTCATCGCCACCGATCGAAATCAGATGATCGACGCCGAGACGGGCCAGGGAATCGACAACGCGGTCGAGGTTGGCGGGATCCTTGGTCGGGTTCGCGCGCGAGGTCTTTAGGATCGAGCCTCCGAGTTCGTGAATACGATTCACGGAATTTTCGTCGAGGTCTATCACGTGCTCGATATCGCCCTGCATGAGCCATTCAAAGCCTTGGATACAGCCGACGACGCGCGCACCACTGCGTCGCGCCGCGATCGTTGCTGCACTGATCACACCATTGATTCCAGGAGCGGGACCGCCCCCCACTACGATTCCAAACGTCGGCATACCACTCTCCATGAACGATTCGCGCAGGAACGTAGCTGAACCTCGCTGGATGGCTGGGGTTTCGAGTCAGAAGCGTCGCGTGCCGACCATTTGTGTTGCGCCACGAGGATTAGCTTTGAGCGCCAATTACGTGCGTCGCGCCCCGATCATAGTGGCGATCAAGACAAGGGCTTCATCGCCGAGTACGCGCCAGGCATGTCGGGTTCCGCGCTGAACAATGCAGTCGCCGGCCTCGACTATTTCCTTGCGGCCGCCATCGAGTTCGAGTTCAGCGCGGCCGCTTGCAACTACGACGTAGTCGATCGTGTCCGTCGTATGCATCTCGAGATCGTTCGGATCGAAGTAATGGGCGATCTCGGGGGGTAGCGTAGTGGGATCAATCGAGGGGCCCCGTTCGCTTTCTGGTGGGACGCGGACGACCTTGAACGAGGACTCGCCGTCGACGGCGAAATATCCAATCTCGGCCGGGGCCTCTGGTGCTGTGGGGTCGGGGACCGAGAGCGGTCCTTTGGTGGACCAGAGTTCAAAGCTGCCGGGGGAGCTGCTTCGTGGGGGCGCGCCAGCATGAGAGAAAACGGAAGTGCCCTTCGCATCGTGTCCGGTGATCAGCAGTTTCATTTAGAGCTTCTCCTATCGTGTGCGTGCGCGCTAAGCGGGTGTGCACCTGATTCGTGTAGAGGTAGGGTGTTGAGTCTGACAAATCAGTGCGCGCGCGAGAAGGGATCGAAAAGATGGGCGAGTCGGCTTCGAATGGGGATGGGAAACGGGAGCGAGTGCTCGTGACCGGAGGCACGCGAGGGATTGGCAAGGCGATCTGCAGGGAGTTCGCACGGGCGGGCTTCGATATTGCGTTTACTGGGCGCACGCTTCATGAAGGAGATGGGCGTGAGCAGGATGAGCACGGAAACGCGACGCCTCTGCCGGGAAGCTTGGAGGCGACAGTCTCGGAGGTCGAGGCGCTTGGTGCGCGAGCGCTCCCCATTCAGCTCGACCTACTAGACGGGGCTTCCGTTGAGTGCGGCGCTGCGCGCGTTCTGGACGAGTGGGGTGGCGTGGATGTGTTGGTGAATAACGCGATGTATGAGATGGGGCAGTACACGAATGCCTGGATCAAGGACACGCCTATGGAGGAGTTTGCCGCGAAAGTGCAGGCGAATTTCCTAGCCCCGATAGCACTGATTAAGCATTGCCTGCCGGGGATGCTGGAGCGCGGTGCGGGGCGCGTCATCAACCTTTCAACGCGGCATAACTACCAAAAGCAGGGCGGTCCGCCTGGCGCCGGTGGCGCGGGAGTCTCGTATAACTGCTCGAAGGCGGCCTGCGGGAAAATTGCGGACGGCTTGGCGGCAGAGCACGGACGCGACGGCATCCTCTCGTTTGATCTCGATCCGGGGCCTGTGATGACAGAGCGTTTCCATACCCAGGGCCATCGGCTCGGCTATCCGAAAGAACTTTTCTGTCCTGTCGAGGTTCCGGCCATGGCTGCGCTTTGGTTAGCGACTGCGGAGGAAGCCACAGCCTTCAACGGGCAGCATTTCATGGCTCAGGAATTTGTCCGACAGCGTGAACTTTGGCCCAATTGGGAATCGATCCTCCCTATGAATGCGGGCTGGTCCCCGACGGCAATTCTCGATTGGCGAGAGCCAGGAAGGCGCTAGTACGTCAAGAGATAGTGCTCAAATCTCATCGTTGCGACCCGCCTCGCCGGTGTACAATGACCACTCGTCACGTTTGGTTCAAGGCGGGAGCTAGGTCCTGAACGTCGATGCGATTCCGTCCCCTGCTCGATCCCATGTCTACCCAAATAAATAGCGATCCGACCTTCGACTGCACGAAGGCGAGCATCGCTTCGAGGTAAAGCGAATGTTCGATCTCAAAATTACTGGTGGGAAAATCGTCGACGGCACTGGCGCCGCTGCGTACCAAGGCGAAGTGGCTATCAAAGACGGCCGTATCGCCGGAATTGGCGCACAGGTTCCCGGCGCCGCTTTGAAGACCATCGACGCGGCTGGGCGAATCGTGACGCCCGGCTTTGTTGATGTGCATACGCACTACGACGGCCAGGTGACGTGGGATGACACTCTAGATCCGTCCGGCGGTCACGGTGTGACAACCGTCGTGATGGGCAATTGCGGTGTCGGTTTCGCGCCTGTTCAGCCCGGCAAAGAAGAATGGCTGATTCAGCTGATGGAAGGCGTCGAAGACATTCCCGGCACAGCGCTGTCCGAAGGGATTACTTGGGAATGGGAGACCTTTCCGGAGTACCTCGATGCTCTCGATAAACGAAAGACCTCCGTCGACTTTGCTACGCAGCTTCCACATGGTGCACTTCGCGCTTACGTGATGGGCGAACGTGGCGCAAGGAACGAGCCGGCGAGCGCAGAAGATATCGCGACGATGCGCGGCCTAACAAAGGAAGCGATCGAAGCGGGTGCGCTCGGCGTGAGTACGAGCCGTGTACTCGGACATCGTGCCATGGACGGCGAGCCGGTCCCTGGCACTTTCGCGGCAGAGGATGAACTCTTCGGACTCGGATATGGACTTCAGGATGCTGGTGCCGGAGTCTTCGAACTGGCGCCCGCCGGAGCGGACGGTCAAGACCTCGTGAACGCCAAAAAGGAGGTCGAGTGGATGAAGAAGCTCTCGGCCGAAATTCAAAGGCCCGTGACCTTCGCCATGTTGCAGAACGAAACGGAGCCGGAGCTGTGGCACGAGATCATGACGGAATCGATCAAAGCAGCGGACGAAGGCGCTCAGCTTTACCCGCAAATTGCAGCTCGTCCCTTCGGACTCATGATCGGTCTTCAGACACATCATCCGTTTGCACGGAAGCCGACCTTCGTTCGGCTTCTCGAAGAGACGGACGGGATTGAAGCGCTTGCTGCTGAACTGCAGAAAGCCGAGAACAAGGCGGCGATTCTGTCGGAGGAAAGCCTTCCCGCGAACCCAGACAATCTCTTTGATGGCATGACGGACATGATCGGCGCCATGCTGAACAGGCTCTTTGTGATCGGCGATCCGCCGGACTATGAGCCGACGCCGGATCAGTGCATCGAGTCTATCGCGAAGGCAAATGGCGTGGAGCCTATCGAAGCTGCCTACGACGCCTTTACGGCGGGCGACGGGACTAACATGCTCATGATGCCGATCTTCAACTATGTTGCAGGCAACCATGACGTGATTCGAGAGCAGCTGACGAACCCCTACTGCGTGTCGGGCCTCTCTGATGGCGGCGCACATTGCGGAATGATCTGCGACGCCTCAATCCCGACCTTCATGCTGACGCATTGGGCGCGGGACCGTTCTCGCGGCGACAAGCTCAATCTAGAGTGGGTCGTTAAGAAGCAGACCAAGGACACCGCTGATCTCTTCGGACTCGGTGACCGCGGCACGCTCGAAGTGGGCAAGAGAGCGGATCTGAACGTCATCGACTTCGAAAACCTGAAGCTTCGGTCGATCAAGATGGTGCACGATCTTCCGGCGGGCGGGCGACGACTTCTACAGCAGGCCGAGGGCTACGACTACACGATCGTCTCCGGCGAAGTGACGCGTCGCAATGGCGAAGACACGGGCGCTCGGCCAGGACGCTTGGTGCGCGGAGCGCGTTAGGCGAAAAATAAATCCAGGCGCGTGGTGTTTGCCGCGCGCCTGGGGCGTTTCTTCTACCTGGAACGCTCCATCTGTAGGGAGGGCGGGAAGCGTGGGAACCTCGAACGCGACGAGCGAGATCGGACGTGACGCGACGTTCGGCACCTATCGGCGAGCAAATCTTCCTTGGATTGACTTCGATGCCTTTCATCAGTCCGAACTCCCCGAGCGTCTCGCGTCTGGCGTAAACGCCCGAGTTGCTTGGGACGTCGAGGGGCGCGCGCCGATCGCAATCGGCTTGCCAGATGGCCGTTTCTACTCTTATCGCTGTTCGAAGGGGCAGGTTGAGATCGAAGCGGGGCAGGCGAAGGACGCGCGGACGATTATTGAGATCGTCGACCACGAATCCTGGCTCGACTATCTCTACGAGTACCGGACGCGGTACGGGCTGCTCTATAGCGGTGCAGTCAAATTCTTGCGCGGTAATTTCGAGAGCTGGGACGATTGGGAACCGGCGATCAGGTGCATGTATTCCGGGCGAGAGATCTATGACCCGGCCGGGGCCGAGCTTAAAGATCGCCGCGACGACCCCCTCGACTTACATCAGAAATTCGAGGTTGATGCGGACCCTGAGGAGATGTCCCACTTCCTTCGCACGACCGGGTTTCTGGTTGTACGCCGTGCCTTCGAAGCGGATCATGTAGCGCTATTAGGTCGAGAGCTGGACCGTGTGACAGCCGAGGCAGAAGAGGGTGAGCTCTCTTCTTGGTGGGCGACGGACGGGCAGGGCGAACGCTTCCCCTACCGACTGACCTATCTGTCGGACCGTTCCGAGGAGATTGGCGCCCTCTACGATCATCCACGGACCCGCGACCTTGTGGCGCTCTCGCGGGAGAACGTCGTGCCCGTGCCGGATCGGATAGAAGGCATCTTGGCCGTCGTAAAGAAAGAAGGTCTTCGCGACGATGCGACTGGCTTCGCGAATCTCGAGTACCACAGCGACTGTGGCTTTGGGGCGTGCCATACGACCTGTCCCTGTGTCCTTGTAGGGATTCAAGTCGATGCAGCGGGCCCCGCAAGCTCACAGCTACATATGATGGCTGGCAGTTGGGGCAAGGCTTATCACAACGTCGCCTCGCACATTACGCCGGACCGCTACCCGCTTGTGCCGATTCAGGCGGAGCCGGGGGATGCGACGGTTCATTTTGGCTGTGGCCTTCATGCCGGACCGCCGCCGACGGGACCAAATCGCAGGCGCACGCTTTATCTTCAGCATTACAGCCCGCGGGCGAGCGAATTGATTGGCGCCTACCAAGGCTATAACCAGATCATGCCTGGCTACGGTGTTGGAGATATTCCCAGCATTGACGAGATGCGAGAACGCGTCGAATCTTGATCGACGTCCGCCCTACGCATCACAACGGTAGATGCCAAGATAGGCTAAGGGCACACTCAATGAACTCCGAGGTCAAGCGCCGATGAGCTATCCGCACCTGCTTTCGCCTGGGCGCATCGGTACGATGTCGCTGCGAAACCGCATTCTGATGTGCCCTATGGGGGACGATCAAGCGACCGACGGCGGTTACGTGACGCCACAACAGGTCGCGTATTTTGAAGCACGGGCACGGGGTGGGGTCGCGCTTCTAATCGTCGGCTCGGTCGGGATTACGGCCCCAGAAGGACTTGCTAGCCCGCACCAGAGTGCCATTGGGAACGACTCTTTTGTAGAGGGTTGGGCGGAGCTCGCGAACCGCGTGCATAAGCACGGTGCGAAGGTGGCTCTGCAGCTTGTGCATAACGGGAAGGCTGCGGTCGAAGATCTGCTCGCGGGTCGTCCTCTTATGGTCCCGTCGCTTCCGACGAAACAGGGAGGCGCCGATTCTTTGATGGGCATGCTCACCCCAGGCGAAGCGAGCCGAATGGGAACGCCGGCGAGCGTCACGGGCGCGAAGCTTGTTCTGCACGAAATGACCGCCGACGATATTCAGGCAATGGCTGAGCGTTATGCCAACGCGGTGGCGCGTGCCGCGCGAGCCGGCATCGACGGCTGCGAGCTCCACGCGGGTCATGGCTACCTGATCGATAATTTTCTTTCGCCCACTACGAATCGTCGCGAAGACGAATACGGTGGTTCCGTCGAGAATCGCGCACGCTTTCTGGTCGAGATCATCGAAGCGACGAGGCGTAAGGTCGGAAACGACTATCCGCTTTGGTGTCGGATTAACGGCGAAGAACTCTTCATCGATGGCGAGAATCTCGACGACGCTTGCCGCGTGGCGGAACTGGCGGAGGCGGCGGGAGCCGATGCTGTACACGTGAGTGCCTATGCCGATCCCGCGCGGGCGATAGGGTATACAGAAGCGCACGCGACGCATATTCCCGGACGCTTCATTCCGCTCGCTGAGGCCGTCAAGAAACGTGTCGAGGTTCCAGTCATTGCGGTCGGTCGGATCGAACCCGATGAGGCGGAGACGCTGATCTCTCAGGGGCGGGCGGACTTTGTCGCGATGGGGCGAAAGCTGCTCGCCGACCCTGATCTTCCGAATAAGCTCGTGGCGGGAACGCCCGAGGCCATTCGCCCATGTATGTATCACTACCGATGCATCAGCCAGATTTTTGAGCGCTCGAAAATTCGATGTGCGGTGAACTCGCTTACGGGTTTTGAAGCGGACCGGAAAATCGAGCCCGCCCGCGATCCGCACAGAGTGCTCGTGATTGGCGGAGGCCCTGCGGGTATGGAAGCAGCGCGCCTCGCTTCACTTCGCGGACACGAGGTTGTTCTCGCGGAGGCCTCGGGATCTCTGGGCGGGCGGTTCGCGCTGGCGGCACGAACGGCGGAACCTAACAAGGCCCTGCTCCGGTGGTTCGAAGGCGAGCTGGAGCGGCAACACGTTGAGGTCCGACTCGAGACGCGGGTGCAAAGCGAGGACGTTGGGGGGATGGGCTTCGACGAGGTTTATGTTGCTACCGGTGCGCGCTGGCCGCGTCCGGAGGTTCCTGGAGCCGAGCTTTCGCATGTGAAGACAGTTGATGAGATTCGATCTTGGCTCTTCGATGAACCGATAGGGGCAGCGAAAGAGATAGCGACAGAGGCGGCGAGCGAATCGGGAAGCCATGTCGTTGTACTCGGGGGGGATCGAACTGGGTTAGCGATCGCGGGGGGCGCGAGGGCGCGAGGCGCGGAAGTGCTCGTACTCGAGCCAGGCCACGTTTTTGCCGAAGCGAATGGGATGGTGGGTCGATGGCGTTATGTCCACGACGCGGAGGAGATGGGTATCCGACTGATAGGCGGCGCCGACCTTCGTGAGATTCGGCTTGGCGCAGTCGATTGGGTAGATGCCGAGGGCCGTTCTTGTTCAGCGAAGGCTGATCGGGTGATCGTGAGTAGCGGTGCCATTCCGGATACGCGTCTCGTTGATGCACTCGTAAGCCATGGAATCGCTGCGCGGGCGTTAGGCGATTGTGAGTCGGTCGGTTTTGTTGAAGGAGCGGTACAGCGTGCGGCCGAGCTGATTCTCAGAGACTAGTCAGCATTAGAACGAGTAGTACTGTTTAGGGGCTTCGATTTTAGTTCCGGGAACGGTTTTTAAGAAGAGTCCGCCACGGCCCTCCATAACCCCGATTGAGGCCAAGTTTTCTTAGTCATGCGCTTGTCTCCAAGGGAGCGGCAGCGCCTGTGACCCCGAACGTGCTAGGCCCGGTAAAGTCCACCGGGTCTCGCGCCGGTATCGACGCCATCGCGACTCGTGACCTGGCCTCCGACGATCGTTGCTTTGTAACCCGTAGCGCTCTGCAACAGCCGTGGTGCCCCGCTAGGTAGGTCGTGTTCAACGCGGGGGCGACCGAGGGCGATGCGATTCAGGTCAATTACATTAAGGTCGGCGCGTAAACCCTTGGCGACGATGCCCCGGTCTTTCATGCCATAGAGCTCCGCGGGATCCTGCGTAAGCATCTTCACCGCTTGCTCGATGGCGAATCGCTCGCCACGCTTCCGCTCGCGGACCCAATGCTGAAGCATATAGGTCGGGTAGCTCGCGTCACAGATCACCGTGACGTGTGCCCCGCCGTCGCCGCCGCCAACAAGCGTCCCGGGCCGCGTGAGCATTTCGTGAACCGCGCCCAGGTTGCCTTCGGCGTAGTTCCCCATGAAGACGTTCAAGAAGCCCGCGCCATCTGCGCCTTCAGACGCATCACACAGTGCATCGTAGACGCCTTCGAGAGGCGCGATTCCTTTGGCTTCAATGATCCCTCCGAGACTCTTCGCCGGATCGGGTTCGTTGATCTCGTCGGTTGAAGGGAGGAACGTGCTTCCGAGGCTGCTTAACACGATATCGACGGCATGCTTGAACATCGGCGTTTGAATCGGTTCTTCAATGATCCGTGCACGCCGTGCCGGGTCGCGTAATGCGGCGAGTCGTTCGGCGATCGGGAGCTCTGCGATTTCGACGTAGCTCGGACGATCGACGAAGGGATGAAAGGTCTCCCAGCTCAGCAGCAGGCCACCGGGGCGGTTGATCGTCATCGGCACGAGCTTGGCGCCTTCAGCGTTTGCGGCGTCGGCCATGTCGTAGAGTTCGCGCCAGAGGTCGGGTTGCACATTATTCTGCGCGATTGTGAAGAGGACAGTGCATCCGGTATCGAGGCTGACTTGCCGATAGAAGGCAAGTTCGCGGCGGAATCCGTCTGGATCTTCGCCCATGAGACCTGCGGGCACGACCTGGAAGAGGCCGCGGCCATCTTTTTGCGCAGCCTTCATGATCGCGTTGACTTCGCGGGATTCGGCGAAGGTGCCGGGCACGGCTTCTCCAGAAGTCGACGTGTGGATCGTGATGCGGTTGCTTGAGAACGCGACTGCACCCGCTTCGATGGCTTCCTCTGCTAGGCGCGCCATGTGTGCGATCTGCGAATCCAAAGCGGGTCCGTTTACATCGCCGTCATTGCCGATCGCATACGTCCGAAGCGAGCCGTGAGGTAGCTGGGCTGCGACTTCGACAGCGCGCGGCTTGGATTCGAGCGCATCGAGGTATTCAGGAAAACTCTCCCAGGCCCAATTGATGCCGTCGTGCAGGGCGGCGCCTGGAATATCTTCGACGCCTTCCATCAAGTCGATCAACACCTCTTTATGGTCCGGTCGGACCGGGGCGAAGCCAACGCCACAATTGCCGACGACAACGGTCGAAACGCCATGGTCCGCCGAAGGGGCGAGGCGGTCGTCCCAAGTGGCTTGGCCGTCGTAATGGGTGTGTGGATCGATGAAACCCGGAGTGACGAGCAGACCTTCGGCGTCGATGACTTCCGCGGCAGAGGCGCCAGCAAGTTCTCCAGCCGCTGTCACGGCTTCGATCTTGCCATCGCGAACAGCGAGGTCTGCGCGAGTGACGGGAGCGCCAGTGCCGTCTACGAGGTCGGCATTGCGGATGATGAGGTCGGCGTTCATGGTCTTCTCCGATCGGCGGTGAGCGGGGCCAGTCGAGCTATCGTGGGCCCACAGCGGTTGCGAAACGTTAGCGACCCAGGAACGAGCAACAATGGAGCAACCAGCGGTATGCGCGTGATGATCTTTGGGGCGACCGGGGCCCTCGGCCGAGAATGTGCGAAGCAATGCATCGAAGCGGGGCACGAAGTTTCGGTGTATCTGCGGTCTCCGGAAAAGCTTCCGGGCAAAATCCGAAAGCGGGTCGCGGTCTATCAGGGCGACGCTTTGGATGGAGACGCGGTCGCCCATGCGATCGGCGATCTCGCGAGTAGGAATGGCCAAGTTTCGATCTTATTCGCGATTGGAATCGACAAGGCCTCGCCAGAAGATCTGTGTACGACAGCGACTCGGCTCATCTTTGAGTCAATGCGCGTTCATGGTTTGAAGCGATTCGTTTGGTGTGGTGGTGGAAGCACGCTCGTTGCGGAGGATCAAATCACGCTAGGCGCGCGCTTCGTTGATTTCTTCGCACGTACATTTATGGGCCTACGGCACAGAGACAAGTTGCATCAACTCGAGTTGCTCGCCGAGAGTCAAGATCTCGACTGGGTCGGGCTTCGGCCGCTGCAAATGGTCTCTGGCCCGCACCGAGAAACCTACCGGGTCGGTTTTGATCAATTCAGTGGGATGTCGCGCATCCATTTCGCTGATTGCGCCCACGGCATGATTCGGATGCTCAGCGACGACACTTGGATTCGCAAAGCCCCGATTATTCAGTACTGAGCAATGCGGCCGCGCGGGTCGCGCGG